>Ga0316616_100000113_pt1 | contig 20148 bp, 12 predicted proteins | sample OWC_Aug_M1_C1_D1_FD_207660 | JGI IMG/M metagenome (GOLD analysis project Ga0316616, IMG submission 207660) | Wetland soil microbial communities from Old Woman Creek delta, Ohio, United States - OWC_Aug_M1_C1_D1_B | ecosystem: Environmental > Terrestrial > Soil > Wetlands | place: USA: Ohio... | reverse complement strand
ACGAGGTGGATCTGACCGGCGAGAAGATCCCCGCGGGCCGCCAGCGCGATGTCTACCAGTGGCGCCTGCACGCGTCGCTGGTCCGGGGCGAGGCCCTCGAGCGGCTCGCCAAGCTCAACGCCGGGCCCAGCGGCTGACGGCCGGCGGCCCGACCCGCCGCGGATCGCCCGGTGTGCGGCTCGGACGAAGTGCGCCGCGATCGCGCGCTGGTCCGGGGACGCCAAGACCCGAAGCGCCCGTGCCTTCCAAGACGAGTCCGCCCCACTCCCTCGCGGCTGGTACGTTCTCGCCTACAGCGGGGCCGGCCCGTCTTGACACCAGGTAGAGGCACTGGTAATTAGGCACTGTGACGGCCGGTGCGGACCCTCGGCCGCCGCTGTCCGGCGCCTCCCGGCGCCGCGGACAGACCTCCCGATTCCCGCGTGACTGAGGAGCACCTCCCGCCATGGTCAAAGCACTCGTGATCAGCCCCGACGAGGCCCGGCGCCCGGAAACCATCGAGCTGGGGACGATTCAGGTTAACGCCTACCGCAAGACCCTGAAGGACGAACTGGCCGAGGGTCGCCTCAGCCCGGAGGACGCCCGGCGCATCTACCGCGACATGCTGCTCATCCGCCGCTTCGAAGAGATGCTGAACGACTTCAAGCGGGTGCGTAGCTACCAGGGCATCGCCTACAACCACCAGGGGCCGGCGCATCTGTCCATCGGGCAGGAGGGGGCCGCCGTGGGCGAGGCGTTCCTCCTGGCCCCCGACGACCACATCTACGGCAGCCACCGGAGCCACGGCGAGGTGCTGGCCAAGGGCCTGAGCGCCATCCACCGGCTGGGCGAGGCGGATCTGCAGCGCACCATGGAGAGCTATCTCGGCGGCGACATCTTGCGCGTGGTCGAGCGCGAGGCGGCTCCCGACGTCACGGCGCGGGCCGTCGACTACCTGCTCTACGGGCTGCTGGCGGAGATCTTCGGCCGGTCCACCGGCATCAACCGGGGCCTGGGCGGCTCGATGCACGCCTTCTTCCCGCCCTTCGGCATCTACCCCAACAACGCCATCGTGGGCGGCAGCGGCGACATCGCCGTGGGCGCCGCCCTCTACAAGAAGGTCCAGCGCAAGCCCGGCCTCGCCATCGCCAACATCGGGGACGCCTCCATGGCGTGCGGGCCGGTGTGGGAGGCGATCCACTTCTCCACCATGGGCCAGTTCTGGACCCTGTGGGGGCCGGAGCATCGCGGCGGGCTGCCCATGATCTTCGCCATCATGGACAACTTCTACGGGATGGGCGGCCAGCCGCGGGGCGAGACCATGGGATTTCAGCGGCTGGCCACGCTGGCCGCCGGCGTCAACCGCTTCAACATGCACGCGGAGACCATCGACGGCAATAACCCGCTGGCCGTCATCGACGCCATTCGGCGCAAGCGCGCCGTCATCGCCGCCGGCGAGGGCCCCGTCCTGCTCGACATCCTCACCTACCGCCAGAGCGGCCACTCCCCCAGCGACGCCGGCTCCTACCGGACGCGCGAAGAGCTGCAGATGTGGCAGGCCGTGGACCCGCTCCACGAGTTCCGCGGGCAGATCCTGGCTGCCGGGGCGGCCACCGAGGCGGAGCTGGATGCCCTGGTCGCCTCCGCCGAGGCCACCGTGCTGAAGGTCACGCGGCTCGCCGTGGACCCCGCCGTCTCGCCCCGGCTGGGCAGCGAGGGCATCGCCCGGGCCATGTTCTGCCACCAGGCCGAGGAGCGGCTGCCCGGCATCAGCCCGGGGGCCGTCCTCAAGCCGATGGAGGCCAACAGCCGCGTCCAGGCCATCGCCAAGAAGAGCCGGTCCGGCCGCGATCCCGCCACCGGCGGGATGCTCTCCGAGGCCAAGGCGGTCTCGCTCCGCGACGCCCTGTTCGAGGCCATCATCCAGCATGCCTACCAGGACGAGCGGCTGATCCTGTACGGCGAGGAGAACCGGGACTGGGACGGGGCCTTCGCCGTGTACCGCGGGATGACCGAGAGCCTGCCCTACCACCGCCTGTTCAACTCGCCCATCTCGGAGGGGGCCATCGTCGGGACCGCGGTCGGCTACGCCGTGGAGGGCGGCCGCCCCCTGGTCGAGCTGATGTACTGCGACTTCATGGGCCGGGCGGGCGACGAGGTCTTCAACCAGCTCGCCAAGTGGCAGGCGATGTCGGCCGGCGTCCTCAGGATGCCGGTGGTGCTGCGGATCAGCGTGGGGAGCAAGTACGGCGCCCAGCACTCCCAGGACTGGAGCGCCATGACGGCCCACGTCCCGGGCCTGAAGGTGGTCTTCCCCGCCACCCCCTACGACGCCAAGGGCCTGATGGCGGCCGCCCTGAGCGGCAACGACCCGGTCGTCTTCTACGAGAGCCAGCGCATCTATCACGTGACCGAGCTCTTCCACCCCGAGGTTCCGGCCGGCTACTACACCGTCCCCATCGGGCTCCCCGAGGTGAAGCGCCCAGGCGGCGATCTGACCATCCTCAGCATCGGCTCCACCCTGTACCGGGCCGTCGAAGCGGCCGACCGGCTGCAGAAGGAGTTCGGCCTGTCGGCCGAGCTCATCGACGCCCGCAGCCTCGTCCCCTTCGATTACGCCCCGGTGCTGGAATCGGTCCGCAAGACAGGGCGGATCCTCCTGACCTCGGATGCCTGCGAGCGGGGCAGCTTCCTCCACACCCTGGCGGCCAACATCCAGGAGCTGGCCTTTGACGCCCTGGACGCCCCCATCGCCGTTGTGGGCGCCCGCAACTGGATCACCCCCGCGGCGGAGGTCGAGGAACTGTTCTTCCCCCAGCCCGCCTGGATCCTGGATGCGATCCACGCGCACCTGACACCCCTGGCGGGCTACCGGCCGCAGACGGACCGGTCCGTGAATGGGCGGCTCTGGGATCACCGCCTGGGGGTATGAGACGCGCGGATCGCCCGAAGGGCGGGCAGCCGGTTTCTGCGTGCGTCACTGCACGGCGTGCAGAAAGGAGCGGGCCATGGCGGACAATTTCTTCACCACGCTGAAGAAGCAGACCCCCACGCGCCTCTGGATCAACAACCCCACCGTCCAGGAAACGAGGCTCTCCATCGAGCACGGCGCCGTGTGCTGCACGACCAACCCAACCTACGGCGCCAACATGATCCGCCGGGATCCCGACTTCGCCCGGCAGGTCATCCGGGATTGCCTGAAGCAGAGCAGCGACGACAGCCTGGTTGCCGACCTCGTCCAGCAGCGGCTGGTGTCCCGGATCCTGCCGATGTTCCGGCCCCTCTTCGACGCGGGCAACGGCTGGGACGGCGTCGTCTCCATCCAGGGGGATCCCCGCCACGACACCGACACCGACCACATCCTGGGCGAGGCGTACCGCTACCGGCACCTTGGCCCGAATTTCATCGCCAAGATCCCGGCCACCGCGGCCGGTCTGAAGGCCATGGAGGTCCTGCTCGCCGACGGCATCCCGGTCATCTCGACCGAGGTCTTCGGGCTGGCGCAGCTCGTCGCCTCCTGCGAGGTGTACCGGCGCGCCGCGGCCAAGAGCGGCAAGCGCCCGGCCTTCTACGTGACCCACATCACCGGCATCTACGACGAGTACCTGAAGGAGTATGTCCAGGCCAAGGGTATCAGCATCGCGCCCGAGGTCCTGGCCGTGGCCGGCGCGGCAGTCTGCCGCAAGCAATATCGCCTGATGAAGGAGCGGGGCTACGACGGGATCCTGCTGGGCGGCGGGGCCCGCGGCACCAACCACTTCACCGATTTCGTCGGCGGCGCCATCCACATCACCATCAACTGGAGCACCGCCGAGGAGATCCTGGCCGCCAACACCCCCGTGGTCGAGAAGATGGGCATCGAGACCCCGCCCCACGTCATCGCCGAGCTGGAGGACAAGCTCCCCGATTTCAAGAAGGCCTGGCGCGAGGGCGGCCTGGCTGTGGAGCAGTTCGCGGAGTTCGGGCCGGTGCAGAAGTTCCGCAATCAGTTCCTCAAGGGCTGGCACACGCTGCTGGACACGGTCAAAGAGGAGCGCGCCAAGGGATAGAGCGCATGCGCCAGACAACCACCCTGATCACCGGCGGCAGCGGCTTCCTGGGGGCCCTCACCGCGGGGCGACTGCTGGCCCGCGACCCCGGCTACCGGATCGTGCTCACCGACCTCGTCCGCCACCCGCGGATGGCGCGGCTCGCCGGGGACGTCTCCTTCGTGGCGGCGGACCTGTCGGACCCGGAGGCCTGCCGGCGCCTGGTCGCACCCGATGTGGGGGTCATCTATCACTACGCGTCGCTGGTCTCGGGGGGGGCAGAGCGGGACTTCGTGGCCGGGTTCAACGCCAACGTGCGCGCCACCCTTAACCTCCTCGAGGCCTGCCGCGAGCAGGGCGGCTGCCCCCGGGTCGTGTTCAGTAGCTCCGTCGCCACCTTCGGCGGCGTGCGACTGCCAGCCGTGGTGGACGACTGGACCCACCAGCATCCGCAGACCAGCTACGGTGTCGCCAAGGTCGTCGGGGAGCAACTCCTGAACGACTACTCGCGCAAGGGGTTCGTGGACGGGCGGGCCATGCGCCTGCCCGCCATCGTCGTCCGGGACGAGCCCAACACGGCGGTCAGCGGCTATACCAGCGCCCTGGTGCGCGAGCCTCTGGCGGGACGCGACTACGTCTGCCCGGTGCCCCCCGAGGTCCGGATGCCCATCCTGAGTGTCCGCTCCTGCGTGGAGGTGCTCGTCCGCCTGGCCGAGTTGCCGCCGGGGGCGCTGGGAGATTACCGGACCATCAACGCTCCCAACATCGCCCCCGCCGGCGCGGAGATCGCCGACGCCGTCCTGCGCCTGGGGCGCCCGGGGATGGGCAAGATCCGCTTCGCCCCGGACCCTGCCGTCGCCCGCATCGTCGCCAGCTGGCCCCAGGCCATGCGCTTTGAGCGCGCCGAGCAACTCGGCCTCACGGCGGAGACCACGGTCGAATCGATCATCGAGGAACACCTGGCGGCCGCCCAGAGGGCCTGAGAGGCACCCGCAGCGGGCAGCGGGCGACTGCAGGCGGGTGGACGGGCAGGTGTGTCCCCCGCCTTCATCATCCCCATTCGCCGTCTGCGGGGAGCTGAGAGTTATCATACACATCACGCAACGTCCCCTCATTTCTCGTGACTCGCATCCAGCGCGTGGGCTCTCTCCCATCTTCTCCCCCTGAAACATGAAAGGAAGATCGATGACCGCCACGACCTGGAATCCCGTCCTCGATCCCCGGGGCCGGCAGGACCGGCCCGTGCTCAGGCTCGCTCCCCGGGCCACCATGGATCGGCTGCGCCAGGGGCCCGTCCTCATCTTTGACAACACCAAGTTCGGCTTCGTCAACTACATGGAGGTGGTCCGCCGCCTGAAGGCGAACTTCGCCCAGGACGGGATCACCAACGTGGTCGAGTACCGGGAAACGGTGCGCGGGAAGGACAACCAGACCCTCATCCGGTTCGCCGGCTGGCTCAAGGAGCACTTCACACCGGCGGCGGCGATCCTCGGCCTCGGCGACATGGGGACGAGTCCGGCCACGGCGATCGTCACCATCGCCCTGGAGGAACTCGGCGTGCCGAGCCTCTACATCACGGCGCCGCCCGGCTCCGATCTCGTGCGGGGCGTGGCCTTCTACCGGGCCGGGCACCTCTGCCTCACCTCGCTCGACATGTACCAGGGCAGCAGCGTCGAGGAGATCCGGGCCAAGGTCGATGCCGAGATGCCGGCGATCTACGAGGCCCTCACCGCCCCGCCGGACCGCATCGCCGGCCGGGCCGCGCTCTCCTTCGGCCTCGACCAGGAGCCGCCGACCGGGGTGCTGGAGGCGGCGGCCCGGCTGGCCCCCGAGGCCACCGATCCGCACGAGCCGGCGGCGGGGATCGAGGCGCTGACCGAGCTCTTCGACGCGCTGCACCTTACCGACGGTCTCCCGGTCATCCCACCGACCGAGCGGCGCCTGCAGCGGATGATGACCTACTGCCCGTTCGACCAGGACCTGGTCCTCGCCGACGGGATCGGGCCGAGCGGCAAGGACATCACCGTGCGCGACGTGGCCATCGCCGCGGTGATGGCGGGCTGCCGGCCTACCGCCGTGCCGATCCTGGTGACCGCCTTCACGGCCATGGCCGACCGCCGCTACAACTTCCTGCAGTCGGTGACCACCTCCCACCCGGGAGGCAACCTCGTGCTGGTCAGCGGGCCGCTGGCCGGGGAGGCCGGCTTGCACGGGCGCAGCGGCTGCATCGGCCCCGGCTTCCCGGCCAATGCCACCATCGGCCGCGCCGTCAATCTGGTGCTCATCAACACCTGCCGCAGCGTGCCCGGGCACTCCGACCTCGCCTGCATCTCGTCCCAGGCCGAGTACACCTACGCCTTCTCGGAGGAGCCCGAGCTGACCCCCTGGACCACGATCAACGCCGAGCGCTTCGACGCCGAGACCACGACGGTCTACGTGCTGAAGGCGGAGCCGCCCCACGACATCATCGACTTCCTCAGCATGACCGCCGAGGACCTCCTCGACGGCATCGTCGATTCCGCCACCACGCTCGGGTCCAACAACGCCTTCATGCCGGGGCCGCTGCTGGTCGTGTGCACTCGCGACCACGCCTGGCTGCTCAATCGCGACGGCTGGGACAAGCCGCGGATCCGGGCCCACATCCATGCCCACGCCCACCACCCGGTGCCGATGGTCCGCAACCGGGGTCTGGTGCCGGTGCGCCCGGCCTCGTTCGCGAGACGCCACCCCATGCCGGTGACCCGCGACCCGTCGGACATCGAGATCGTGGTCGCGGGTGGGCGCGGCGGCCACTCGGCGGTGATTCTGCCGTGGGCGCTGCACAGCGAGGCAATCGTGGAGCCGGTCCGGCTCCCCGACGGCCGCGCCGCCAAATGCATGGCCGAGTTCCGCCGGTAAGGAGCGAGGGGCGCCCCGAGACGCTTCCCACCGGTGGGGTGGCAGCGGAGTGGGGCCATGGTGGGACGAGCGCCCCCGCCTCCCGCTTGCTCGGGTGATGGGAAGTTATAATACTAATCACGCAACGTCCCCTTACCTTGGGTGCGGGGGCGGATCAGGGGTGGTTGAGCTGCCAGAGGGGAATCTCGCGGTAACGGTCGTGGCCTTCGCCCTGGTTCAGCCGGCGGACGATGTCCTTGGACCAGCCCAAGCCCACGTCACGGCGCTCCCCCGTCAGGGTGTCCTCGACGATCCGGGTGCCCCGGATGACCTCGGTCCACTTGTCGTGGATCCGCTGCTGGGATCGTTCCCGATTCTGGACCGTCTGGCGGTAGATCTCCCCCGCCTCCCGGAGGCTCCGCATGGCGTTGTCCAGCCGCTCGTTGATGACGTGCTGGGCCGTCCGCGCGGAGCCCCAGATTTCGAGAAGCACCGGCAGGTTTGCCGCAAAGGACTCCACCGGAGAGGCAACGTAGGTGGTGTAGAGGATCCAGCTCCCATCCGCGTTGACGTTGCCGAGCAGCATGTAGTGAATGCTCCGATATCGCACGCCGCCGAACTCGCACTCGTAATCGATATAGGCGGCCTGGGAGTAACCCGGAACGGGGGGTGCCTGGGCGACCTCGATGATCCGGAGGATGTTCCGGGGAGGGATTCCGCGCTGCTGATTCGTTGCATTGAGATCGGCAGAATATGCGTGCAGCACCGTCACGGGATCGGTCGGGTCGAAGCTGGCATAGGGGAAGGGGATACCCAGGGTCCTGGAGATCTGGGCGGCTGCGGCTCGGGTGAACACGGGAGTCCACACACCGCGCTCTATGATCCCGTGGGGGCCCTTCGCCGCCGCCATCCCTTTGTGCGAGAAAGTGATCACCCAGCCGTCGGGAATCTTCATCCACCCGCTGCCGTCCGGGAACGGCCTTTCCTGCCAGTTGAGCACGGGTGCGGGGGCCGCCCCGGCGCCGCCGGCAAGCTGGATGAGCCGCGGTAAGGACTGGCGGATCGTCTGCGGGCTGTCGTAGACGAACCCGGTCGTCCCGGTCCCTCCGCCCACGATGGCATACGCAATCCCGCCCACCGGAGCCCCACCGCGGGTCCCCCGGAACACCGCCTCGGCCCGCTGATCCCCGGTATCGCTGGCGGCACCCACCACGTACGGCTGGCCGCCAAAGAACCCCGCAACCTCCTTCATGGCTTGCGCCAGCAGCGCCGTGGCCGAGCCGCTCCCCGGGCGAGTGGCCACCAGGTGCCCCCCCGTTCCCTGGGGATCCGTCAGGAGCTGGTAGCCCTGCGCCGTCTGCTGCTGGGCGGCTACCGGACTGACGGTCGCACAAATCGACAGGAGCAGGAGTGCGAGACGCCTGCCTGCTCTGGCCATTGGCCATTTCCTCCGGAGATTCATCTACTGATTGAGCTGCCAGAGAGGGATCTCGCGGTACCGGTCAGTCCCCTCACCCTGGTTGAGCCGGCGAACGATCTCTTTCGAGTGCCCCAGATCCACATCCCGCCGCTCGCCCGTCAGGGTGTCTTCGACGATCCGGGTCCCCTGGATGACCTCGGTCCACTTGTCGTGGATGCGTTGCTGGGACCGCTCTCGGTTCTGGGCGGTCTGCCGGTAGATTTCACCGATCTCCTTCATGCTCCGTACGGCCTCGTCCAGTTTCTCGTTGATGACGTGCTGCGCCGTTCGCGCGGAACGCCAGATCTCGAGCAGGATGGGGAGATTCTGGGAAAAGGATTCGGACGACGAGCCAACATAGGTGAAGTACGGGATCCAAAGCCCATCCGTGCTGACGTTGCTCAGCATGAGAAACTTGAGGATCCGACATCGCACGCCGCCAATCTCGACTTCGTAATCGATGTAGGCGGCCTGGCGATATCCGGGGGCCGGAGTGACTGGCGCGACTTCAATGATGCGGAGAATGTTGGCAGGGGGGTTCCCGGTCCGCTGGCCCAGGGCATTGTAATAGGCGTTGAGTTCCTGGAGCACCGCCACCGGATCGGTAGGATCGGCGACAGGCCCTCGCCATGGTGCGGGCCTGCCCGTAGCAGCCTCCACAAGGGCGCTCCATTGAGCGGCACCGGCCCGGGTCTTTACATGCATCCACACCGCGCGCTCGATCATCCCATGGGGCCCTTTGGCCGAGGCCATGCCCTCCTTGGAGAAGGTGATCACCCACCCCTCCGGGAGCTTCATCCAGCCGCTGCCGTCCGGAAACGGGGTGTCCCGCCAGTTGAGCGCAGGCGCGGGGGCCGCCCCGGCCCCGCCGCCGCCCAGCCGCATGAGTCGCGGCAGGGATTCACGGATCGTCTGCGGGCTGTCGAAGACGAATCCGGTCGTCCCGGTTCCTCCGTCCACGACGGCATAGGCGATCCCACCCACAGGCGACCCCCGGAGCGCGGCGCGAAAGACCACCTCCGCCCGCTGATCTTCGGCATCCCGCACGCCACCCACGGCCTGGGGCCGCCCGTCGAAAAACCCCGCCACCTCTGTGAACGCTTGCGCCAGCAGCGCCGTGGCCGAGCCGCTCCCCTGGCGGGTCGCCACCAGATGGCCGCCGGTCACCTGGGGATCACTCAGGAGCTGGTAGCCGGACGCTCCCTGCTGTAGCGAGTCGGCGGGCGTGACGCTCGCCCAGAGGGAGAAGAGCGCGAGGGCAAGAACCCAGCATGCCCGACCCATGAGCCACCTCCCCCGAAGGGCGGCTCCTCCCCCTGCGCCTCGACGCTATCCCCACCGCCCGAGTTCGCCGTGATCGGATCGGCAGGGCCGGTGACCTGCAGGCGCTCGGTGACGGGGAGAGGACACACGCCCCCGGCCGGAAACCCCTTACTGATTCAATTCCCACAGCGGGATTTCCCGGTACCGGTTGTACCCCTCGTACCGGTTGAGCGTGGTGACGATCTCGGTGGACCACCCCAGGTTCACGTCGGTGCGCCGACCGGTGTCGGTGTCCTCGATGATCCGGGTCCCCCGGATGACCTCGGTCCACTTGTCGTGGATACGCTGCTGCGATCGCTCCCGGTTCTGGGCAGTCTGTCGGTGGATCTCCCCGATTTCCCGAAGGCTGTCCAGCGCCTTGTCGATCGTCTCCTGGACGACCCAGTCGGCCGTGCGCGAGGAGCCCCAGATCTGCACAAGGACCGGCAGGTTCTGCGCGAACGCCTCCGCACGAGATGTGGCCTGGGAGAAGTAGTACAGCCAGGTCCCATCCGAGAAGAGATTACCCAGCAGCACGTGGGCGAGGCGACGGCATCGCAGACCGCCCACCTCAAGCTCGTAGTCGATGAAGGCGGCCTGGGAGAAGCCGGCAGGCGGCGGAGCAGGAGCCGCCTCGATCACCCGCAGGATCCGCTCGGGCGGCAACCCGATTTGCTGGGACACCGCACCCATTTGAGGCGTGATCTCCTTGAGGGCCGATACGGGATCCGTCGGCTCGGCGACGATGGGCGAGAAGGGCATGGGGACCCCCAGGTACGACCACACCTGCGTCGCCGAGTAGGCGGCTGCCCGGGTGTAGACCTGAAGGTGTATCCCCCTGTCAAAGACCCCGTGGGGGCCCTTGGCGGTGATCATCCCCTTGTGGGCGAAGGTCACCTGCCAACCGTCCGGGAGGTTGAGCCAGCCGCTCCCATCCGGGAACGCGGTCTCGCGCCAGTTCAGCGCGGCCTCGGGCGGGGCCCCTGCTCCGCCGCCCGCCAGCTGCATCAGCCGCGGCAGCGATTGTCCCAGCATCCGAGGAGTGTCGAAGGCCACTCCCGCGGTCCCGGTCCCTCCCCCCACGATCGCATAGGCCACCCCGGCCACGGGTGACCCGCGAAGGGTCGCCCGGAACGCCACCTCCGCGCGCTGGTCGCCCGCGTCCCGGAACCCGCCCACGCTGCTCGGCCGCCTGCCGTCGAAGAAGCTCGCCACCTCGGCGAACGCCTGCCGCAGCAGCGCCGTCGCGGAGCCGCTCCCCGCCCGCCGCGAGATCAGCAGTCCGCCTCCCCCGTGCGGATCGGCCAGGTATTGATAACCCTGCACCGGCCCCTGCTGCGCGTGCAGCCGGGGCGCACCCCCCGCAAGTATCACGCCCAGGCCGATGAGCAGGAGACTCGGCATGCCCCACACCTTCCGCATCGCCCCGCTCCTCATGCCGGAAGACCCCGTGCCTTTGCCTGCTTATGAGCCTGCGCACAGCGCAGGCTCATGGGAACTGCGCGCTCTTGAGGAGCAGGTTCATGATCTCGACGAGTTGCGGCGCGCTCTGGTCCGGTCCCATCACCTGGAACCACACGTTCGGCCCCTGGACGAAGACGTTCATGGAGTGCATGGACTGGCCGGATTGCTGATCCCGCATGACCACGTGAACGAACTGCCCCGGCTTGCCGCGCAGGTCCGTCTGCTGGTTGGTTTCGATCTTCCCGCCCATCTGCTGCATCATGCCCGCGAAGTTCTGCATCTGCATCTGGAACATCTGGTCCTGCGGCACGGACATGATGTTCAGGAACGCCCCCGCGGCCGGGACCATGAACTGGTAGGTCACGCTCGACGGCGCCGTGCCTGCCGGCAGGGTAGCCCGGAACCGTCCCAGGACGTCCCCGAAGCCCTGGCCCGGCTGGATCTGGGGCGCCTGCTGCTGCGGAGGAACTTGTTGCTGCGGCGGAACCGGTTGCTGCGGCGGATACTGCGACTGCGGGGGATATGGTGCCTGCGCCGGCGGATACTGCGGGGGATATTGCGGCGGATACTGCTGTTGCTGCTGGGGAGACGGCACAGGTTGGGGCGGATATTGCGGGGGCGGCGCCGAGGGTCCCTGCGGGGGCGGCAGGGGCTGCCACTGTGCCGCAACCGGGGACATGAGAACGTCCGAGACGCAGAGCATTCCGAGGAGAGCCAGGACAGACGCTGCGAGTCCCATGCGCATGGGTCATCCTCCTTCCAGTGCTCCCCTCCCGGCGATGAGGGCGCGATCCGCCCTGCTCAGGGCAGACAGGAAAAGCAGTACCCTTCCTGGGCTCCCGGTTGCCCTGCACGGCATTCCGGCATCGACGCACACCGCGCGGCGAGGATGGAACGGTTCTCTCCGTCCCCTTCTCCCGCGCCCATCTCACCCCCCTCCAGAAAACATATGCGTGTCCCCCCGCCTGTCAAGCCCCGACCCGCTGACAATCGCGTAATCCCGGCTCGCCCCGACGGCGAGCCGGGCTGCCTACCGGGCGCGCCCGTGGAAGTGGTTCGCCACCTTGGCGACCCCGTGGGCGATCTCCTGGATGTCGGTCTCGGTGTAGTGCTCGTAGATGTTCATCGTGATCCAGCGGTCAAACTCGGCCTCCGCCACGGGGCAGTCGCCCTTCCGGTAGACCCGGCCACTCTTCCCGTCCGGACCCGTAAAGGGAAACGTCGAGCCGGGGAAGGCGGATTGCCGCTGGAAGATGTCGTAGAGGTAGACCGGGCGCCCGCCGGTGATGAGGTGCGCCTTGTTGGGGACGCCCTCGCCGTTCAGGGCGTCCGAGAACTCCTGGGCCGTGCAGCGGAGCAGCTCGGGGTCTAGCCTGAAGAGATAGAGGAAGTACGTGTGGCGGCAGCCGGGCGGTGTCGTCTGGGGGGCCACGCCCGGTACCTGCTTGAGCAGGGCGTCGAGCTCCGTCCCCAACCGGTTCCGGGCATCCACGATGCCCTGGACCTTCTCGACCTGCGCCAGCGCGACGGCCCCCTGCAGCTCCGTCATCTGGTAGTTGGGCGCCAGGAAGAAGGGGTTCCGGATCCCCTCCTCCCGCTGAAAGCACTTGTCCAGGAACAGCGAGGCGACGTAGCGCAGGCGGTCGTCGTTGGTCAGGACCATGCCGCCCGAGCCGCAGGTGATGTGCTTGAAGTGATTCAGCGAGAAGGCGTTGATGGCGCCCATGGTCCCGGCCAGCTTCCCCTTGTACTCGCAGCAATAGGCCTGGGCGCAGTCCTCGACGATGGGGAGCCCCGTCTCGCGCCCGAGCGCCAGGAACCCGTCCAGGTCGGCGGCGAGGCCGCTGTGGTGGACGACGACGATGGCGCGGGTCTTCTGCGTCAGCCGCTCGCGGACCGTCGCCGGCGTCAGGTTCAGGGTGTGCGGGTCCACGTCGGCGAAGATGGGGATCAGGCCCTGGTACAGCATCCCGGTCACCGAGCCCATGTCGGTGATGGCCGAGGTGATGACCTCGCTGCCCAGCGGCAGTTGCAGCGCCGCCACCGCCATGTGGACCGCCGCGGTCCCGCTGGAGCAGGCGATGCAGTGCTGCATGCCGTACATCCCGGCAAAGCGCTTCTCGAGGGCTCGGACCTTGGTCCCGAAGAAGTAGAAAAGCATGTCCGAGTCGATCACCTCGGCGAGGTACCGCTGCTCCAGCTCCCCGTGCCGCTTGCCCTTGGGGAAGGGGGTGCGCTTGGCCCTCGGTCCTCCGTGGATGGCCAGCGGCTCACTCGGATCGAAGCTCATGACGCCTCCTTGCACCCGGGGTGCATCATCCCTGCCCGGCTTGCGGCCTGCCCGGCTTGCGGCCTGCCCGGCTTGCGGCGGAGATCCTGTCGCGCTCTGCGCGGGTCGCCACGCCCGCCCCTGGCTTCCCCACCGGTGACCGCTGGGCCCGGCCCCCGTTCCCGCCTCTCGCCGGGGGAGAGTCTCTTCCGCAGCGGCGGCGGGTGTCAATCAAAAAGTCGGTCGAGTAGTCGGACAGAAAGCCGGGCGATGCCGGCAGGCCGCGGTCCCATAGCCCGCTCCCCTCCATGACCGTTCCAGCCCGACGGGGCGAGACTCCAGGCGGATGCCACCGCTGTCCGAAATCCCTGGCAAATCCTGAAAAGGAATTGCACCGCCCAGGGGGGCGGGAGTAGTGTGCCAGCGTTCACCGGACAGATCACCCGTCGGTCGGGGGGGCCGCCGCGCGGCGCGCCCGATGGGCTACCGGGCTGTCCCGGGCGGTGCGCCCGCCGGGGAAACGGCACAGCAGAAAGGAGAGGGCTCATGGCTGTCGGATTCGGACCACGGCGCGGTACCTACTTGGATGTTGCCGAGCACTTGAAGGCCGCCCCTGCCCCGCTCACGGCGGAGGATGTGGCGCACTTCGAGAAGCTGGACCTGGTCTACCGGTCCCTGTGCGCCCTGCTCTACAACTACGTCCCGATGTCCGGACACCCCGGCGGCTCGATCTCCTGCGGCCGCTTCGTTGCCATGCTGCTCTTCGACAGCATGGCCTACGACCTCACCCAGCCCTCCCGCGAGGACGCCGACCTCATCTCCTTTGCGGCCGGGCACAAGGCGATGGGCATCTACTCGATGTGGGCCATCCGGGACGAGATCGCCCGGATCGGCGCGCCGTCCCTGCTGCCCTCGGAGGTGCGCTTCCGGCTGCGCCTGGAGGATCTGCTGGGTTTCCGCCGGAACCCCATCACCAAGACCCCCCTCTTCGCCAAGTTCGGGTCCAAGGCCCTGGACGGGCACCCGACCCCGGTGACGCCATTCATCTGGCTCTCCACCGGGGCGTCCGGCGTGGGCGTCGCCAGCTCACTGGGGCTCGCCTTCGGCGCCAAGGACTACTACGGCGCCCAGGCGCCGCGCGTCAACATCGTCGAGGGCGAGGGCGGCCTCACTCCAGGTCGCGTCGCCGAGGCGCTGGCGGCGACCGGCACCGGCTCCGTGGGCAACGCCATCCTGCACCTCGACTGGAACCAGGCCTCCATCGACAGCAACCGCGTCTGCCGCGAGGATAGCCAGCCGGGCGACTACGTCCAGTGGAGCCCGATGGAGCTGTTCCACCTCCACGACTGGAACGTGATCTACGTCCCGGACGGCAAGGACCTCCAGCAGATCGCCGCGGCCCAGCACGCCGCGCTCAGCCTGGACAACGGCCAGCCGACCGCGGTCATCTACCGGACGGTCAAGGGCTGGCAGTACGGCATAGAGGGCAAGGCCGCGCACGGGGCCGGACACAAGATGTGCTCCGACGGCTTCTGCCAGGCCGTGGCCGCCCTGACCGGCATCGCCGACCAGATGGTACCGACCTGCGAGGCGGGCAAGCAGCGCTGCCAGATCGCCGAGGACGGCACGAGCACCATCGAGGAGTGCTTCTGGGAGTCGCTCCAGATCGTGCGCAAGGTCCTCGAGGACAGCGGGCCGACCGTCCAGGCCCTCTCGGCCCGGCTCACGGCGTCCCGGGACAGGCTGAACCAGCTCGGCCGAAAGCCGCGCGCCAACGCCCCCAAGGTCCAGGCGGTCTACGAGCTGGCCGCCAAGGGCCCGGCGACCCCGCCGGAGCTCGCGTTGAAGCCCGGCAGCAGCACCACGCTCCGCGCCGAGCTGGGGCGGGCCCTGCAGCACTACAACAAGGCCTCCGGGGGGGCGATCTTCGCCGCCGCGGCCGACCTGCTCGGCTCGACCAGCACGAACGTGATCGGGGCGGGGTTCGGGGACGGGTACTGGAATGCCGTCAAGAACCCGGCCTCGCGTATCCTGTCCATCGGCGGGATCTGCGAGGACGCCATGACCGGCATCCTGGCCGGCCTGACCACCTACGGCCACAACCTGGGTGCCGGCTCGTCCTACGGCGCCTTCATCGCGCCCCTGGCCCACATCGCGGCGCGCCTGCACGCCATCGGCGCCCAGGCCAAGGAAGCGGTGACGGGTGAACCCTACAAGCCCATCTTCGTGATCTGCGCCCACGCGGGCCTGAAGACCGGCGAGGACGGACCCACCCATGCGGACCCGCAGCCGCTCCAGCTCCTGCAGGAGAACTTCCCCAAGGGAACAGCCATCACCCTGACCCCGTGGGATCCCCAGGAGATCTGGCCGCTCCTGGCGGCGGCGATCGCCAAGCGACCGGCCATCATCGCGCCCTTCGTGACCCGGCCCAACGAAAAGGTGCTGGACCGGGCGGCCCTCGGGCTCGCCCCCGCCGAGGAGACGGTGAAGGGCGTGTACCTGCTTCGTCCCGCCCAGGGCAAGGGCGACGGGACGATCGTGCTGCAGGAGAGCGCGGCGACCTACGCCTTCGTCGAGGAGGCGCTCCCGCTCCTGACCAAGGAGGGCCTGGACCTGTGGGTGTACTACGTGTCCAGCGCCGAGCTGTTCGACGCCCTGCCCGTGCGCCAGCGGCTCCAGCTCTTCCCCGAGGAGCGCGCGCGCGAGGCCATGGGGATCACCGGCTTCACCTTCCCCACGATGTTCCGATGGGTGAGCTCGGAGCTCGGCCGGTCCATGACGCTGCACCCCTTCAGGAATGGGCGCTTCCTCGGCAGCGGCCAGGGCGAGATGGTGCTGGCCGAGGCCGGTCTGGACGGCAAGAGCCAGGTCAAGGTGATCAGGAAGTACGTGGACGCGCTCGCGCGCCAGCGGAAGGCCGTGCAGCCCGTGGCCAAGGCGGCGGCCAAGGCGCCAGCGAAGGTGATTGCCAAGAAGAAGGCAGCGCCGAAGCCCAAGGCGAAGCCGAAAGCCAAGGCGCGCAGACGCCGGTAGAGCGCTGACGCTGGATCCGGAACGCGGGGGAGGTCGTACGCCTCCCCCGCGTTTTTCTTTTTGCCTGCTTGGCCGGATTTCAGTCGGCGGGCGTTCCCCGGCAAAGGGTTCCATCGCATCTCCAGAGATCCGGATGGTTCGCGGGGGAGGATACGCCGCAAATGATTTTATCCATGGTTACTTACGCCATGTCCTCGTTCGGCCCGCTTTCTCGTGCAACTTCTGCGCAAGGGGAACAGAAATTGCACAAAGCTCCTTCCAGGACGAACAGGCTCTTCGAATGACCGAGGAGTATGCACGGAGGGGTTCCCGGACACGGCGAGAAGGTGTCCCTCGATCAATCACACCGGAACTGGTGGAGATTTTACAGTGACGGGATGGGCGACTCGGAAGGCGAGCGGTTTGACCTCTGAGGCGGTGGCCGCAGGGAGCACCGATCTCGGCTGGCGGTGCGCCGAGCTGCACGAGGCCTTCCGGCGGATCGCCACCAGCGGAGTCTCTCCGCAAGACTTCGTCCTGGAGGCCCACGGGGCCCTCCGGAAGGTCTTCCCGGACGCTGATATCCTGGTCTACGCCGTGCCCGATCTCGTCCCGGGGGCCGCAACGCCGGGCACCTCGACCCCCTCTCCCGAGCCCTTGTGCCGCCTGGCGGAATGCGTGCTGCGCCAGGCCAGCATCCAGTTCATCCGCGATGCCGCCACGGCCGACCAGCCCGAAGCGGCAGCGCTGGCGGCAGCGGGCATCGTGGGGGCCGTTGGCATCCCCTGCCTCGGGCCAGACGGTCCCGTGGCGGCCGTCGTGCTGGCGCGCCGGTCCGGCCTGGCCCTGTCCGATGCGGACCTGCTCGGCCTGGCGGCCGTGGGGGCACACCTGGGCACGGGGCTGCACGGCGCCATCACCCGCGCGGCCCTGGAACGATCCTACCAGGCGCTCCAGGCCGCCCAGGGGCAGCGCGTCAGCACCGAGCGGCTGGCCGCCCTGGGGCAGATGGCGGCCGGCGTGGCCCACGACTTCAACAACATGCTGGCGAGCATCATGGTCCGCGCCGAGCTGCTGCGGCAACTGCTCTCCGACCCGAAGCTGATCGCCCACGTCGAGGTCATCGAACGGACGGCCCACGACGGGGCCCGCACGGTACGCCGGCTCCAGGAGTTCACCCGCCCGGCCAACGGGAGCAGCTTCCAGCCCCTGGATCTGAACGGGGCGGTCAAGGAGAGCCTGGAGATCACCAAGTCCCGGTGGAAGGACGATGCGCACCTCGCCGGCATCCACATCGAGCTCGAAACCGAGTTCGGGAAGCTCCCCCCCGTGCTCGGGGAGGCCTCCGAGATCCGCGAGGTGATCACCAACCTGATCGTCAACGCGGTGGACGCCATGCCGTATGGCGGGCGGCTGCGCTTCGCCACCCGCCACCTGGCCAGGGAGAATCGGGCCGAACTCACCGTCGCGGACACGGGCGTGGGCATGACCGAGGACATCCGGGCCCACATCTTCGACCCGTTCTTCACCACCAAGGGCACCAAGGGCTCCGGCCTGGGCTTGAGCGTGAGCTACGGCATCATCAAGCGTCACCGGGGGCAGATCAGCGTCGAGTCCACGCCGGGGATCGGCACGACCTTCACGCTCCTGCTGCCCTGCGTCGCCGAGACGGCGCAGGCCTCGGCCCCCGCGCCTGCCCTGCCCGAGGGCCAGCCCGCCTGCGGCGGGCCCCTGCGCCTCCTCGTCATCGACGACGACGAGGGCTTCCGCGTCAGCATGTACACGGCGCTGCAGCGCGAAGGCCACTTCGTGGCCGTCGCCTCCTCGGGGGAAGAGGGCCTGCGGCTCTTCCGCATCTCCACCTTCGACATGGTCCTCACCGACCTCGGCATGCCGGGCCTGAGCGGGTGGGACGTCGCCCAGGCCGTGAAACAGGCCCGCCCCCGCACGCCCGTGATCCTGATCACCGGCTGGGGGGTCACCCTCACCGAGGAAGATCGACACCGGCCCGAGATCGACGCCATCCTGGCCAAGCCGGTCACCGCCAAGGCCGTCCTCCAGGTCCTGGGCAAACTGCCCGTGGAACGCCCGAACGGCAGCGACGGCGGCCCGCGGCCCAACGGTCGGGGGCGGGGGAAGTAGGCGTGCACAACACTCAGGCCGAGGACAGCTCCTGGGACCAGACCGGCACCATCCTCATCGCCGACGGGGACAAGCTGGCCCGCGAGTTCCTGCGGGATCTGCTGCGCAGTGCGGGATACCGCGTGCATACCGCCGGATCCGGTTCCCAGGTCCTGCGCAGCATCCGCCGGCACCGGGCCGACCTGCTGCTCCTCGACGTCCGGCTGCCCGAGCCGCACGGTCTCGCCCTCCTGAGCCAGCTGCGGAACCTCCCCGACGCCCAGCGCCTGCCCGTCATCCTGATCACCGAGCCCGGCGCCAAGACCGACCTGGCCCGCGGCTTCGAGAGCGGAGCCGACGACTTCCTGGTCAAGCCCGTGGACCAGGTCGAGCTCATGGCCCGCGTCAAGGGGCACCTGCGGACCAAGGGCTACCGCGACGAGGTGGAGCGCGAGAAAGAGGATCTGGCCCAGATCCTCGACATCTCCAAGGCCGTCAGCTCGAACCTGCCCTCGCGGGACATCTTCCGGACCATCGTCGAGCGGACCTCCCGGCTGGTGGATGCGCCCCGCTGTTCCCTGGTGGTCATCCGGCAAGAGGACCACACGGGCGTGGTGCTGGCCTCCAGCCAGGGGCCCAAGTACCGGAACTTCGTTCTCGATCTGGCGAAGTACCCCGAGATCCAGGAGGCCGTGCAGGCCCACCGGCTCGTGCTCGTCAAGGACGTGGAGACGGACCCGCTGGTCGCGCCGGTGCGGGAGAAGATCCGGAATGTCGGCTTCCGCTCGCTCATGGTGCTGCCCATCAGCCTGCAGGACAACGTGGTGGGCACCCTGGTGCTCTCCACGGCCCGGCCCGGCAGCCCCTTCACCGAGCGCAACGTCCGCACCTGCCAGCTCGTGGCCGAGATCGCCGCCAACGCGCTCCAGAATGCCCATGTCTTCGAGAATCTCGACTTGGACCGGATCAACATCCGGCGCTACACCCTGCAGGACCGGCAGCTCGGCATCTACCACGACCACGTGCTGCGCCAGCGCCTGGAGGAGGAGGTGGCTCGCTCCTTCCGGTACCGGCAGCCCGTGGCCCTCTTCGCCATCGAGGCCTCCGGACCCATCCCGGATGCCGATACCGTCTTTCGCGACCTGGTGAATCTGCTCAAGGCGAACGTCCGCCGCACGGACGTGCTGGCGCGGCACAACGCCAGCCAGCGCATCCTGCTGATGCTCCCCGTGACCTCGCCGGAGGGGGCCCAGATCAAGGCGGAGCGGCTGCGGGCCGCGGCGCGCACGACCTCCTTCGCGGAGGCCCCGGCGGGCAGCATCCCCATCACCCTGGGCGGCGCCGTGGGCATCCCCCAGCTGCAGACGGGCGGCGACCGGCTGCTCAGCGCCGCGCTGGAGGCCCTGGCCAAGGCCAGCGCCCAGGGCCCCGACACCATCGTCCTCGACCCCTGGAGCTAGCCCCACCCCCGCCGCCCCCCTGAACCGTCAAGACGCCAACGCCCCCAAGGGAAGGGATTATCCGGTTTCTCCCCTACGGATATAATACGTATAACGCAACGTCCCCTAAGACAGACGCAGAGGGGACGTTGCATTATTTGTATTATATCTGAGATGGAGGCCCACCGGCTACCCGAC
>Ga0316616_100000112_pt1 | contig 20159 bp, 24 predicted proteins | sample OWC_Aug_M1_C1_D1_FD_207660 | JGI IMG/M metagenome (GOLD analysis project Ga0316616, IMG submission 207660) | Wetland soil microbial communities from Old Woman Creek delta, Ohio, United States - OWC_Aug_M1_C1_D1_B | ecosystem: Environmental > Terrestrial > Soil > Wetlands | place: USA: Ohio... | reverse complement strand
AGAATCTCGTAACAACGGGTTGCTTCTTCCAGCCTCTACCCAATCGCCATCTTCGCTCATGCATACGAAAAGCTTGTTGACTGCTTCATCCGCGATCTCATCGAGGTCTTGATATTTTATCGGCCAGAGCCCGTCATAATTACTTGCGATTGATCTTTGAACCACGACCGGCAATCCAAGACCGTATTTTGTGATTTCACGTAAAAGCGTACGAACCTTGATCGGGTTTTTGATCAACTGCTTGTGCTCAAACCATCGCTTGGCCGCCGCCTTAACCTCGTCCGGAACTTCCAAGGCATCGACCGCATCAATGGTCAGGTCCGGCTTCTTCGGTTTTTGCGCCTTGGGGGGGGCGGCCGGAATTGGGGGGGCTTCTTGGATCTTAAGAGGCTCTTTAACAGGTTCGAGGTCTATTAAAGAATCCTTTAATTCAGGTTCGGTGGGGAGAGGAGCGTCAGCGACGATGCTTTCAATTACTTTTTCTTTATTTAGTTTATTACTATTTGTGTCACCGTGGGTGACTAGGGTAGTCACTGTGGGTGACAAGGGTAGTCCCTCTAGGTGACAAGGGTAGTCACCGTGGGTGACAAGGTCTATATGTGATGTGGCTAAGGTAGTCACCGTGGGTGACAAGGTCGGGAAGCTGTCGGCTATCCATAAACGCCGTGGTGTCATCCCATTCGCTAGTCGAGTCACATCTTTTCTCAGGAGTCCCGCTGTCACCATTTCGTTGATTGCAGCATTTACTTTTTGCCGAGACCATTGGAACGCCTCGCCTAGTTGGGTGTCAGTCGCCCAACATTCGCCACCAGCTCGGGTGAACGTAGCTACAACGCCAAGAATATTTTTTTTGAGGAGGGGAATCGATAACGCTCCGATTTCTGGTGGAATAAACCAGTACGTTATTTTTGAATCGTGGGTTTGCACGCGATTGTTGCGTTTTTCGTCCTTGTCGGACACGGTCGGAAGGGATATTCTTGGATTCATAGCACCTCTAGTTGCTTTAGGGACTGCTTACTGATGCTGGTGGAGTTCGCCGCTCCTCAGCATCGGGCCTTTAAGGCCTAAGCCCCACAACTAGCGGGCATGTTGAAACGGTACACCACGGACGGCGTACCGGAAAGAGGTTTTTTTCAGGTGGTGAGATACCAGATAAGTGAAACAAAACACATGACAAAAAGGTCCCATTCGCTAACGTGGTCGCTCATCGTGTCTCCCAATTTTTTTCTAACGGGAGGCTCCCAACCCTACGCAACACTTCGTCGTCTCTAGCTTTTTCGTACGCTTTATAAGCTTCTCGCGCATTGATCACCAGCCATTTCAATTCACGGTCGAGTTCGTCGTAGTCGCCCATCTCGTAAATTCGATTTTTTTTGAGCCCGATGATGTACCGAATATCTCCTGAGTCAAAGCTGGTGCCCTTGAGGGCCAACTGATATGCGGGCCATCCGGAGCCCGTTGAATATTTCAGGTCAACGTTGCTCTGACCGCCGTCGTTAAGAAAAACTAACTGCATCAGGTCGCGCCCAAGATCTAGCCACGGGTCGCTGTACACCATTTTTTTTTGTTCAGTTGCCATTGTGTTCCTTTATTTTTTTTAGTCTCCGAGCACTCCCACGCGATCAAAGGTTCCATTTTTTAAAAGGCTTTACAGCCGATTGATCTCTTTGAATCCCTTTTGTGACGGTGACAAAAAACCAGCCAAACAAGCCTAGAAATGCCAGACTAACTACGATGATCACGCCAACAACTAGATAAATTATTGTTCCTAACATTATTTCTCCTTTTTTTAGCTTATCCCATTAAACGGCCTTGGCTTTCTTGGTCTGCCGACACGTCTGCCAGGGTTAGCCTCTCGATTCGCCCGTCTCCTCAGTGTCTCCAATCTCACCGCTTCCGCTAATTTTTTGCGTTCCTCGATCTCCTCTAGGCGGTACATCAGGGACCTACAACCCGATTCGATGTAACGGAAGATAGCTTGTTCGATGACCTGAAACCGAGTCATTCCAAGCTCGACCATCATCTTTTCAACCCTATCCGTTAGGTCTTTCGGACGCTGCGCTATCCTCAGCAGCGTTGCTCCTTTCCTGATTCCCATTGTGTTCCTCCTTGGTTTCGTTCTGTTCAAGCCATTTTTTAGCGCGTTCTAGAGCCGCCTCTCTCTTATTTTTTTTCTGGTTAGGGGTGAGTAGCCCTAAGATTTTTGCCCTCGCTTTCTCGGCCCTGTTTTTTGCGGTGCTGACCTGCTTGCCCTCAAAAAACTCGATTCGGTCACTGAAAGGATGCTGAGAGCACCGAAACTTTAAGTAGTATTCCAAAGCATGAAGTATGAAGACGGCCTCCGGTACGTGGAATTTTTCCGAGCCTCTGCGGACAGCCTCTCGAATCGCGGGACGCATCACTACGTCATAGGGTTCCTTTGTTGGCATTGTGTCTCTCCATTTTTGTGGGGGGATTAATCAAAGCTATAATCAAACTCATACTCCTCTAGCACTTCCTCCACTATCCCTCGAAGCTGGATCGGATTCCCATTCTCATCACGAGAACGAACCGTTACTTCTGTACCAACCAATGCCCCTTCACACTGGTCGCTTTCGATCGCGCCCGTTGTCCCGTTTTTTAGATACACTTTGTAAAACATAAACTTTCCTTTTTTGGGGGGGGAAGATTGCTTCCCCGTTGGTTGAATTAAAACAGCTTAATCGGTCGGACTATTCCGAACCGGTCGGTTAACGCTTTGATCACTTGGTCCGGTTGCTGCTCGAAGTCACAGTGTTCAAGCTTGCTTAAAACATCGTCGACAGCATCCGGCCCGTAAGCTTGCCTGCACTCGTTAATACAATCATACGCTGCTTGGTGTGCGCCCATTTGATGAATCCACCAGTCAATTTCGACCGCCTCCGCCTCATAGCGGCTTGCATCCTCATTGTAATGTATCCCCGTATGCGCTAAATCGCCTACCCAATTAACCGCCCAATCGTTGCCTGTCTTACGGTCGATCATGCGGAGAGTATAGGTTTTACCGTTATCTAAGTTGTATATGTCCATTTTGTGTGCCTCTTGTTTGGTTGTTATCGCATCAACCTGTCAGTTGATAAGCTTATGATATATGCATCTCCTCGACGTAGTCAAGGACAATTACAAAAATAAATGAGGAAAGTTAAAAGAGCCTAAACGACCGAAACCACTACCGAAAGTTTAATCTTGAATAAAGGACTCAAGATTAAAACTGAAAAAAAATGTTGTTTCAGATGTTGACATCAGGCACTCTTGGGAGGGGAAGGGGAGGGCAATCACGAGTTCAACGGTTATATCAAACGAGAGTAACTAGAGCGAGTATAGTGAGGAGTCGACGGAACGTGGACGACGATACGATACGAGCTCGTAGGTGAGTAAGTAGAGTGGTTAGATAGAGGTAAGTGAGTAGGTTGATCGGTGTGTAGATAGAGTGGTTATAGTGTAGGTGATAGTTGAGGTTAGGCACTACGTAGTGAAGTGTAGTATTACGTAATGAGGTTGGTGGGGTGGTAAGGCTGCGAAAACCAGAGAGGTTACGATGACGATAAGACTTAGACTCGAGCACTTAGTCCCAGAGGCGATTGATGCCCTACGCGATGTGCTCAAAGACGGCACTGCGCGCGATAAAGTAGCCGCTGCAAAGGAGGTTCTGTCGTGGGTGTACGGCGACCGAGAGACCGTTCGACACGTAGATATACAGCTGTGCGCTGTGGCACCAGAGGCAATCACGCTCGATGAGATACGCGCTGAGTCCGAGCGCCGAAGGATTGAATCGTCTTCTCCGGCTCTGATGTCCGATAACGTTCAATTATCGGACACTAGAAAGTTACGCACGAGTGACGATCTCTTTCAGGCAATCGCAGATATTCGAGTCGACTCCGAGCCACAATAGTTTCCAATCCAATCCCGATTCCGCGATGCACTAGGTGTTTTTTGTGTGCTTTTTCGCCTACTTGCCTTTCTCCGCGCCGATTCGACCCCCCCACCCTCCACCTCCGGATGCAAAACGGCAGGGGGTTCCAGCCCGCTGGGGAGACGGGCGTCGTAAGCCACCCCCGCCCCCTACCCGAAAATACCCAGGACCGCTCCTTCTAAAGCCACCCCCCGTTTCCAACCGAATTTTCCAAGGTCGTTCCCCTTCCACCTATCAACCATCCCTTAACAACTGACCCCCCCCCCCGGGGACCCCGCCCCCCATCAAGCCCCTAAAGAGTCTCATCCACCTCCCTTGTTCAAAGCCCCTCCACCTCCTTTTAGCCCCTATCCGAATCCCCCGATACCTGTGCTATCCTGTCGTTATCACCATTGCACTACAGGCCATTTACGGGGCTCTATGGACGGAAGCAGCGAGATATTAAAACGGGCCTCAAAATTAGTATGGTTTCCTCAAAAGGGGCCTCAAGAAGACTTGCTCAAATACAGGAGCGTGCCTGAGATACTGTTTGGAGGAGCGCGCGGAGGCGGAAAAGGCCTGAAACTTTCTACAGAGGTTTTAACTACTTATGGGTGGTCTACTGTCGGCGATCTTAAAGTTGGAGATGTGATTTTTGATGCTGATGGCAAGCCAACGACCGTTACTTTTAAGAGCGAGCCGACTTTAAGGCAGTGCTATCTATTGACGTTTGACAATGGCCAGCAAATTGTCGCTGACGATGTGCATCGCTGGATTACTTATTCAAAAGCTGAGCGAGTTTCTAATTATAAATGCACTGACAAATACCGTGCAAAGCGAAGAGAAAACCGTCCTTCCCGGGCTAAAAGTGACCCTAAGAATGCGGGGAGCCAAAAAAAGGTTACCGAGCTAAATAAGGCGCGAGAATACCAGTACAAAGAGCCAAGTACTGGAACAATGCGGGACACCCAGGAGCTTTTTGAGACGTTAAAAGTTCAAAACGGGCGAGAAGTAAATCATGCAATTAAGTTAGCTGGAACCGTTGACCAGCCGGAGAGAGATTTGCCAATTCCTCCCTACGTGTTAGGGGTTTGGTTAGGCGATGGTAGTTCAGATAATGGAGCCATTACAATTGGTAATCAAGATGCACGAGATATAACACGGGAATTGCATTATTTCGGGTATAAGTCACGGCGATACGATAATGATATTCAATACAAAATATGGAGGGACATCCCTTTTATTACCGAGTTAAAACAATTAGGCGTCGCGGGGAATAAGCATATCCCTGAAGAATATCTTCATTCATCGCGACAACAACGGTTACAGTTATTGCAGGGGCTATTTGATACTGACGGCAGCTGCATGTCAGATGGTCAAATAGAGTTTTGCAATACGAATGAAGGGTTATCGAGAGGAGTTTTTGAGTTACTTGCCAGCTTAGGGGTAAAGCCATTTATCACGTCAAAAAAACCAATTTGTACGAATGGGAAGAATGGACCTGTAGAGGGGAAACTAGCTTGGATTGTAAAAGCGACTACTGCCCTACCTGTTTTTAGGCTATTTAGAAAAAGTCAAAGATTGCCTAGGGTTTTGAGGGAGACACAAAAATGGCATTACATCACAAATATTGAGCCGATAGATTCGGTTTGGACGCAATGTTTAACGGTAGATTCTCCAAGTCATACGTTTTTGGTGACAAAGAGTTTCATACCAACGCACAACACTGCGGCTCTTCTAGGGGATTTTGTAAGTGACGTTTCGGTTTATAAGCAGCACTGGATTGGGATGCTCTTCCGTAGGACTTACCCAGAACTAGAGGAGGTGATTCGACAGAGTTTCGAGTTTTACCCCCAAACCGGTGCTTCTTATAATGCGAATGAGAAGGTTTGGAAGTGGCCGAATGGGGCTAAATTGTACTTGAGGTTTATGGGGCACCCAAGAGATGCCGCCAATTATCAAGGTTTTCAGGCTACTTGGATTGGATGGGACGAATTGGGGAACTTTGCCACTGATGAGGGGTTCACCCAGATGATTGCTTGTTTGAGAAGCCCTCACGATGTGCCGCATAAGCGGATACGGTGTACTGCGAACCCGGGAGGTGTTGGCCACGGATGGGTAAAGGCGCGTTATGGGATTGCCGAGAACCCGATGGGTTATAAGCTACTTGAGCAAGACACCGGGCTTCATAGGATGTTCATTCCTTCTAGAGTCACGGACAACCAGATTCTGATGAAGGCCGACCCGACCTATGTTCAAAGGCTTCATGAGATTGGGAGCCCTGAGATGGTTCGGGCGTGGTTGCACGGGGATTGGGACGTTGTGGCCGGAGCCTACTTCCCTGAGTTTAGCCAAGAACACGTTATTGATGCGATTGACCCCGATGACATCCCGAATCATTGGAAGATTTACAGGGCATACGACCACGGGACCTATCACCCGTTTGCTGTGCTTTGGTACACGTATGCCGGAGAGGATTGGAGGGGCATCAAAAAGGGCTCAATTGTCATTTTACGAGAATGGTACGGCGGGAATGACAAGGATGAGGGGTTAAAAATGTCCTTGGTTGACATTCGAGACGGCATAACAGAGCGAGAGTCAACCATTAAGAGAAGAATTGAGCCAGGGCCTGCTGATAATCAGATATTTGAGAACCATGGCGGCCAAAGTATCGCCGATGCGTTGGCAATTGCTGGTGTGTACTTCTCAAGGAGCGATAAATCTCGTATTCCAGGCTGGAACCAGATACGGATGAGGCTAAGAGAAAAGAGTTTGCTGTTTACTCGCAGCTGTAAGCACTTGCTTCGAACCTTCCCGATGCTTCAACACGATGACAGAAGGCCAGAGGACGTGGATACGCAAGGAGCAGACCATTTAGCAGACGTCCTCCGCTATATTTCAATGCAATGGCCGATAATTCCACGGTTTGACAAGAAGAAACGCCGAGACCCGAACGCAGTAACCTATTCGGATTTGGTAGAAGCGGTGGACGATGTGAGCAATCGGTGGCGGATTTAGGCTCTTTTCATTTTAAGGCAATATCAGATACCCTTATCGCATGTGGTTTAGTGAGAGATTCTCTATGTAGGGGTTAAAGCGGGATGGCTGAGTACGAAAGCGACGATAAAGACAAAGAGCATCCCGTGCACACCGAGATTAGACGGTGGAAAAAGGCGCGTGAGCGTTACTACGAGATGGCAAGGCGCAGTGAGCAGCTTTATGCCGGAGAAGATTATAGCCCCTACGTTGAAAGACCTGCACAATTGAACGTGTTTTGGTCGATTGTTAATACCCTAAAACCTGCCCTTTACGCCCAACCTCCTAAGCCGGAGATATTTAGGCGATACCCGTCAAAGGACACCACAGCCCGTTTGGGAAGCCAGATTTTAGAGCGATGTACCCGTTTCCAAGTGGAAGTGTCGGGGTTCGATGCCGCCGTATCACGCGCCGTTGATGATTACCTCGTTGTTGGCCAAGGTGCCCTATGGGTACGTTACGAGCCAAAAATAGGCGTAGAGGTTCCTAAGATTCGAGTCCAAGAGTTACCCGAGTCCCCTGCCCCTATGATGGGCCAAATGCCTGGAATGCCTCCGATGGGTATGGGCGAGGACATGGAGGGCGAACAAGAAGGGCCAGAAGCTCCTGAAATGGGTGAAGCTCCTGAAGGTTATCCAGAAGCGCCCGAAGGCCAAGAACAGTACGTCGATGAGATGGGGCAACCTGTGGACCCTAGCCTCGTAAAGCAAGACGATGAAGGCTACTACATTGACGGCGAACCTGTTGAAACGCTTGTCGATGAGCGATGCGTTGTCGATTACATCCATTGGACGGATCTGCTGTTTGAACCAGCAAGAACTTGGGCCGAAGTCCGAAAAGTAGCCCGAAAAACCCATATAACTAAGAAAGAGTTTAAGGAGAAATTCGGCGAAGATGCTTACATTACTTATCGCAACTCGCAGGAAGCGGCGCAAGAAGACGCGGAGAAGGAAATAAACAAGGGCCGTATCTGCGTTTATGAGGTTTGGTGTAAGGACTCTAATAAGGTCTATTGGCTAGCTGAGGGGCATAATGAAGTCCTCAAAGAAGACGAACCTTACCTTACCTTTGATGAATTTTTCCCCTGCCCTGAGCCTTTATTTGCTACGCTAACGACCGGACTTATCCCAAGACCCGATATCTGTTTTTACCAAGACCAGCAAGAGACGCTCAACCAGCTTTGCCAAAAAGCCCAAGATATCGCGAGATACATTAAGGTTCTTTCAATATCCAGCAGTGAAAACCCAGAATTAGATAACATCTTAAGAAAGCCAAACGGCACTCATATTCAGCTTTCTAACTTCCAGATGTACCTACAACAGGGCGGCGTAAAAACCGCACTAGAAGTACTCTCGATGGCTGACCATGCGGCGATTTTGCGCGTGCTGCATGAAGCGATGGAGCAAGAAAAGCAACAGATTTACGATATTACGGGCATCTCTGACATTGTACGCGGTACTTCTCGCGCTTCCGAAACGTTAGGGGCGCAACAAATTAAGACTCAGTACGCGATGAGTCGAATCAGCGACAGACAGCGGAAAGTTGCTAAGTTCTGCCGCGATGTTGTCGCGCTAATGGCGCAAGTCATCAAGAATCACTTCCAATCGCAAACCATGATTAAAATGGCAGGTGTCAGCAACGACCCTGAAATAGAAGAGTATTTAGGCGGCGTAATTGACCTACTCCGTAATGATACGCAAAGCGATTATCGCATTGATATTGAGACAGATTCGACTACGTTTGCTGACCAAGAAGCCGCAAAACAATCTGCAATTGACCTAACAAATGCACTAGGCAATTTGTTCAACGTATTGCTTCCACATGCTCAGGCGATACCTCAGTTGATGCCAGTAATTAACGAGATAACGCTGTACACGACAAGCCAGTTCGAAGCAGGCAGAGAGATTAAGGGCAAGCTCGAAAAGGCTCTCGTGGAAGTTGAAAGCGAAATGGAAAAAGCAAAACAAGAAGCTAAAGCCATCGAAGAAGAACAGCGGCAACTCCAACAGCAGCAAGCACAGCAAGGCATGGAGGCGGATAGAGCAAAAGCAGCTCCCGAACCTCCGCAGATTGATCAAACAAAACTGATTGAGCTTGAGCTTAAGAAGCAAATGCATCAGAGCGAAATGCAGCTGCAAAAAGAAAAGCTAATGCTGGAAGAGCGGTTGGCCAATGAAAAGATATTGAGCGATCAGCTTAGAGAAAAAGCAAAGCAAGAAGCCGAAGACCGAAGAGAAACGGTTCGATTGTTGAAAGAACTTGAGAACAAACCAAAACCGCAGACGAAAAAAATTGCAAATATAGTCCCGAACATTGATGGAAGTAAGAGTGTTGAGATTGTAGAGTTGGAAATGAGTGATTCGGGGCCAGGGTTTGAGCAGGTACCAATAAGAGAATTATCGCGACGACGAGGGCAATTCACTAAAAACTCTGCGGGAATAAAAACTATAGTTATGGATTAAAACATGGCAATACAGCTATCCGTTTCAGCACGAAACGCTCGATTAGACTCAATCGAAACCACAATAGGTACGAGCGCAATTCTTCGCATCCGGTCTGGGACAGCCCCAGCCAACTGCGCAGCCGCAGACTCAGGAACCGTGCTTGCCACGATTAACTGCCCTACTGATTATATGGCAGCAGCTTCTAGCGGTTCAAAAGCAAAGTCTGGGACGTGGGAAGATACTAGCGCGGATGCTACGGGGACAGCCGCTCATTTTAGGTTGTATGACTCTGCTGGAACTACTTGCCACCTTCAGGGCACCGTGACTGCAACTGGAGGCGGCGGCGATATGGAAGTGAATTCAACCAGCTTTAGCGCGGGGCAAAGCTTTACGATAACTTCGTTCACTCTCACCGATGGGAATGCATAATGAATAGTCCCTTTGCTGCGCGACTCCTGCAACCTGACGTTGTTGATAAGCCCGATTGGGAAGCAGCGAATATCCTTAATTCGCCCGACCCCAGTTTGCCCGAGATAGTTTCATTGAAATCTAGGCCGTTTGGAGTCGGGACAATACTTGAGCTTTTTGGCGTAACTGAGGGCGTGGCGTTTTTAAGCACGCTTGAACTATTAGCGGTGGATGACCCCGTCTTTAAATGGTCGTTAAAATTGCTACAAGATGCTGCGCTTGATGCGGCATCTCCGGTTTTAAGAGCGCAGTTAGACGGGTTGGTTGAAGCTGAAATTCTGACGAGCGTGCAAGCAAATTTGATAAAAGCTCTTGCGGAGGAAAAAAGGTACCCCTCTTGGGCCGAAGCGAACAATATCGAAGTCACTGCGCGGACAGTTGGGTTAGAACGAGGAGGTAAATAATGGCTATAGCAAAATGGAGTACTCCGAGCACTCGTTCAAGTAACTTAGCGGGTACCACATTAAATACATTAGCAAATGGTAGTGAATCTACGCGAGTTACCTACGACAATAGCACCAACAAAAACTTATACGGCTTTGTAACGATAAAATTGGGAAGCATCACCCCGTCAACTGGCGGTTCGGTAACGCTTCGGGTAACGGCGACAGATGGAACTGATTTGGGCGATGCGGTCAACGGCGACCTGTATACAATGGCATTAACTTCTGGTGCATCAGCAAAAATTGTAAATACAATGATGATCCGCCTTTACCCATTTTCTTTGCGGTTTTCAATAATCAATAACTCAGGAGTTACGCTAGCAGCCAGCGGCAATGAAATTTACGTGACAGATTTTAACGAAGAAGTAGCGTAAACGGGCAATTACTAGGATAAAAATGCCGAGAGGAATTAATCCCTACGATACTGCAAGGTCGCAAAGTAGGCTCTGGTCGCCAATGCTGGTGCGACCTGCTTTATGGTTCGATGCTAGTGATTTACAAACAATCACGACAGTAAGTGGAGCCGTAAGTCAGTGGAAAGATAAAAGCGGGAACCAAAGGGATATTTCTCAAGGAACGGCAGGGAATCGACCTACTTTTACCGAACGAGGGCTAAACAATTATTCTACGATTTTGTTTAACGGGACAAGCCATTCGCTCGGGACGGCAAGTGCTGCGTGCGCTGGAGTTGGTAACGTTTCAATTTTTGGAGCATTTCGATACGTAAGCGCAAGCGCAGAAGATTTAACTATTAGCTTAGGCACAGGGCCAGCAGGTAGTGCTATCCGCGCTTTTTACCGGACAACTGGCGGAACAACGCAAGGGTTCGCAACGTGGGGGAATGATATCGCTGCAAGTGGATTAAGCACCGATATTGGGGGGAGTTTCCATTTATTTGAAGCGGTACAATCAGGGCAGCAAGTTTCTTTATATCGGGATGGGGTTGCAGATTCTACGTTGCCAAGAACTTTGCCGAGTGCCCCACTAAATATCTCAACTAATGCATTTACGATTGGGAGTATTGCTGGGACCGTAATTGGGACATATTACTCAAACATCGCAGTTGCGGAAGTTATCGTATTTTACTCTGCGGTCACGGCAACTGTTAGACAACAAATTGAGGGATATATTGCATGGAAATGGGGGCTAACTAGCTTTTTGCCAGCAGCGCACATTTATAAAAACAGTCCACCTTTAGTTTGAGCAAATGCCTTTACGAATTAGACAGCCCCAACTTGGCCAACTTGTTACTGGTGGAACCGGAACGGTGGCTAGTACCCTTGATGGGGCCATTTTAAGCAGTCAAGCAGAAATAACCGCAAGTGGCAGCGTTGCCCAAACGTTGGCTGATGTAACCTTATTAAGCAGTGTTAGTTCTGGGGTAGAAGGCAATTTAAATAAAACTCTTGGCAATGTAATCTTAAATAGTGTTGGAGCATTGGCCAACACAGGATCGGTTAATAAAACCCTAGAGCCTTTGACCATATCCGCCACGGCAGTCGTTCCGGGGCAAGGGATTGTTTCCGCAACTCTTGGGGATTGCACTCTCACGTCGGTCGGGCAATTTGGGCAAGTCGGCAAAACGATTTTTCAAGAGATTTGGATATACGAGGAAGCGCCAAAGGAGAAGAAAAAGCGGAAAAAGGTTCGTAAAATTGTCGAACAGGTCGCAACTACGGTTACGGCTATTAAAAAAGAAATTGCGCGAGATACGATCTCAGAGCGACAATTAGAAGAACAGAAGCAAGTTTTAGACAAAAAGTTATTAGAGCTAGATAAAGAGGAAGAAAAGCTAAACGCGATATCAATAGCAGCGCGAAAAGCCGCAGATGATGCATATCAAAATGCCTTAGAGGTTATTAGGCAAAAAGCGGTAAAAGCAGCATACGAGGAAGCAGCGCGACTCGCGGAGAAAGAGCAGGAAGAAGAGGACGAAGATTTGCTACTTTTATTAGGGTACTTATGACAGGCGGCGGAATCAGAGGCAAATGGCGATATGACCCAACAGTCGGGGCTCTTGTCTCATGCGGGAATGAAGTTATCCCCTACCCCGTACACGCGGTGCATCAAGATACGATGAAAGCCACATGGCACCCCGCAACTGGTGAAACCTTTGAAAGCAAAAGCGCGTTTCGTCGTGTAACGAAAGAAAAAGGTTACGTGGAAATTGATGACGATCGCACTTGGGCATCAGTCGGAATGCATCAGAATAAACAAATTGAAGGACTACGGGAGGATATCGAAGAAGTAAAAGCGTGGTATACAGCCGCCATGAAAGGCAATAGAGATTACATCAACGCAAATGTTCCGCAGGAATTAAGAGACTGCGAAGAGGTGAACCCTAACGATATTACTGAAGGAATCCGCTAATGAGCGATTTACGAGACGATTTAGAGGCAGCCGCATTAGATTTAGACGTGGATCTGCCCGATCTTCCTGCATCAGAAGAGGCGGAAGAGGAACAAATTCCCACAGAAGAAGCCGAGCCAACGGACGTTTCGGAATTTGAAACAGAAGCGCAAGAAGAAAGCGCGGAAGATGATGACGACGAACCGCAGCCAGCGGCGTGGGCGGCAGAAATGCGCCAGCACTGGAAGGGATTGCCCAAAGATGTGCGTAAGTACATCGCAGAGCGAGAACGCCAGCAGCACGCTTACATCAGCCGATTCGGTAGTGAGCACGGCAATCTCAAAAAACAAATGGGAGAGATTGAATCTGTCCTAAAGCCATTTGAGAAAGCTATTTCGGCAGCGGGTATTACTCGGGGCCAGGTGATTGAGCAATTGATTACCGAACGCTCTGAAATGATGCGCGATCCGAAAGCTTTTCTAAAACGCTTTGCAGATGCAAATAAAATCGACCTATTGGACATTGCCGTAGATAGCGATATGAGCGAAGCCCCAGAGGTTCGCAGGGCTCGATGGGAAGTGGAAGACCAAAGACGAGCAGTTGAATCGCAAAAGCGGGACATTGAACAGCAGCAAGTTTCGATGCAAACCGAGCAATTAAGGAGCTATATTGAGGATTGGGGTAGCAAAAAACCGCACTTTGGAGCCGTAAGGCAAGCAATGGCGCAGGTACTCCCCGAAATTCAGCAGAGCTATCCTTACCTGTCTTTCGAGGAGCAATTAGAGACTACGTACGGAGCTGTGATGCGCCACCCTAACTTTTCCCGATTGAACAAGCCGCAACCGGTCCCCCAATCCGTGAAACGAGCCGCCAGTGGAGTAAGTGGTTTAAGTGGTGCCCCCACTCCTACCCCTGAAGCTGGCAGTATCCGCGAGGCTTTGATGCAAGCTGCAAAGGAAACTGGATATTTTTAAGGATTAAAAAATGGCAACGCCTAATGCAAGTATCGGTGAAATGCTCACCGTTACGATGTACAAAAGAAGTAAGAAAATGGCAGATGGGATCTCGCGCAACATTCCGTTGCTGAGATTCATGAAAGATAACCAAAAACTCGTTTCTGGTGGGGAATCTATCCTAGAAGAACAGCTCTTCGCCGAGAACCCTTCCTATCAGCGTTACGCAGGGGGCGAGGTTCTTAATACTTCGCAAACCGAACAGTTCACCGCTTTCCGGTTCCTCTGGAAGCAGGTTGCTTGCGCGGTTGTTATTAACGGACTTGAATCTGATGTTCAGAATACTGGACCTGAGCAAGTATTTGATCTTCTCGAAAAGAGAATAGAAGCTGCTGAGTACACCATGATGAACCAGATGGCCGTTGATATTGAGTCTGATGGTACAGCAGACGGTGGTAAGCAGATTGGGGGTCTTGGCCTACTTGTCTCTTCAGCTCCTACCTCTGGAACCGTTGGCGGAATTGACCGTCTAACTTATACCTGGGCACGGAATCAGTTGCTCGATGCTTCTGATAACGGGATCACTTTGAGTAACTCGACAATTCAGAGCTTCTATGGGCTTTGCGTTGATGCTCTTACTCGTAACGCTGAACGGCCTACCCTGATTTACGCTGGTGGGACGCATTATCGTTTCTATCGTGAGTCGCTACAAACCGTCCAGAGAATCATGAAGATTGGGGACGCTAAGGTTGACACTATCGGCGGTGGCGATCTTGAGTTCATGGGCATCCCAGTAATTAACGGTGGCGGATATCAAGGTATCGCAACAGCGAACATCACTCGGTTCCTCAACCTTAACCACCTGTTCTTTAAGACGGCTGCGAAGCGTAACTTCGTACCTCTTAAGGCTCGGGATTCGTTTAACCAAGATGCAACCGTACGGTACTTGGCATGGGCTGGTAACATGACAGGAAGAAACCTCTTCCTTCAGGGCTACGCACAACAGTAAACTCTACAGGAGGCTTTGATTATGGGCTTAGGAATTGTTCAACCTCTTGGTGGGGTAGAATTGGAATATGTTGGAACAACGCTTCCAACTGGGTTCAGGACTGGGGATACCGTTACATCGAAAGATGGTGGGATTTACAGACTGGTGAAAAACGGAACAGCGGGAACCCTTGCTGTTCGTCTTGCGTACATTCTTCGCCTTAACGCCACAACTGGGGAACTAGAAGTCGGCTCAGCGGGTGACGATGCATTAGTAGGATGCGTTGGGATTGTGCAGTTTGCTGCCGTTCCAGCCGCAAACTATTTTTGGATAGGAACTGGTGGATTACTCCGCGCAACCTCAGCGCAAATTATTACAGGAAATGCTCAGTTGTCCCTGAGCTTAACTGACGGGAAACTTGATGACCTTGCCATTGTTGGTAAGTTCCTCAATGCGTTTGCTAACTCGGCAGGAGCTGCCGGTGCTGATGTGAACATTGGGATTTATTGCCCAGGTGAATTGTTCTACGGAGCAAGCAACTAAGGTAATAATGGTGGGGGGAGACAGCTTCCCCCTTTTTCAAATTTAGAGGAAAAAATGAGCGGCATATTTAACGGGATTCCCTTTGGTAACGTGGTCGACAGGTTGTGGTCTCCAAGCGGAGAGTTACTTGATGTCACGTATGCACCAATAAACATCGCATCATTAGGCGATAATACCGTTGCGGCAGCTCAAGCGGGTAAGCGCATTTATATAATCTCCTTAGAATTTGTTTGTGCTGGTGCTGTTACCGCCGAATGGTTAAGTGGGGGCGGGACAATAATTAGCAAGGGCCAAGCATTTGCTACTAACGGGCAAAAGGTATTGCCTTTTAACCCCGCCGCATGGGGAGCTACAGCATTAGGTGAGTTATTAAAGGTCAACCTATCTGCCGCCGTTCAAGTAAGCGGAAGTATCCAGTACGTAGCTTTCTAGGTGATTTATGACGGTATTTGATGGCCGACCTCTCGGATCTATTGTAGGACAGATCTACGATTCAAAAGGCGAACTGCTTACTGTTCAGCACGCGGTAATCTCAGCAACCGCAGCAGGTGATACCGTCGTAATCCCTGCCGTTCCGGGCAGGGCTATTTATATTGTTGCCGTCGATTTAGTGGCCGCAGGTACTGTTACGGTCGAATGGAAAAGTCGAGATAACATAATATCAAAAGCTCAATCCTTTGTTGCAGGACAAAGCAAAACTTTGCCATTCTCGCCGTCAGGATGGGGGAGTGGATTTATTGGATACCCCATTACAATTAATCTCTCTGCTGCCGTTGCTGTAAGTGGAACAATTAAATATGTAACCAGTTCCACTGGAATATTCTCTTTACCTTCATTCCCGACAGAGCCAGATGGCGGTCAAATAACCGCATCGTTTAATTACTTTACACAAGATAGAGAAGCAACAGCCGCAAGAATTACAGGCGGGGCTTTGATTGGTGCGGACAATTCATACAATCTTGACGGATGGGTATATGCCCCAAATGATAAGGGATATTCCTTCCCGGCGGGCGTTAATAGTAGTTTTGCGAAAATTGATTTTGGATCCCAAACGATAAGTCTTTACGATCATGGGACGATTACTGGCACCAACTCATATCGAAGCGGGTGCTTAGGCGCGGATGGGAAAGCGTATTTTGCGCCAAATGGTGCACAATCGGTTGCAATCGTTGATCCAACTACAGATACGGCAGTATTTAACAATTACGGGCTTACGCTTACAGATAATACCAAATGGTTTGGATTGATTAGAAAAGGCAATAAGATTTACGGCATTCCGATGAATCGGACTGACATTCTTATAATTGACACAAGCACCGGAACGGCATCCGTCAGCGCAATGGGCGCGGTTCTAACGGGAGCAAGTAAATGGAACGGTGGCTGCCTTGCCCCGAATGGTAAAATATATTGCAATCCTCAAACTGCTACCGATTTTCTTATCATTGACGATGCTACAGGAACGGCAACGCGAAACACGTTCGGCCTCACAATGTCTACTACCGGAACAAAGTTCAGGGGAAGTTGTCTCGGACCAGATGGGAAAATTTACGTGGTCCCAATGAATCATACAAAAATGGTGATTATTGATCCTGCTACGGATACGGCTATTGAAACCGATTTTGGTGTTGATATGAGCGGCACACAGAAGTGGTCAGGTGCTTCTGTAGGGAAAGATGGAAAAATTTATTGTATTCCATTTTTGGATAAAAGCTTTCTAGTAGTGGACCCAGTTACACAGACAGCGGAAAGAAAGCAATTAGGTTTATCTTCTCCCCCCTTGAACCTTGGCTTTAGAGGCGCGACCTTAACGCCAAACGGAAAGATATTCAGTGGGATACAAGACGATACATCAATCGTCGTAATTCGAACCTATGGTTATGGACGCATTACCGCAGATATGGCGTTAAGTCCGTATTTCAATAAGGGGAACTAATGGTTATTTGGTATGTGTATGAGAAAGGGAGCGGCTTATTTGCGGGAAGTGGCGTAACGTTTTTTGATGACGATACGTTTGGCAGTACAGAAGTAGTGCCCCCTGAAATTACCGACGAAGAAAAAAACGCCTACTGGATGGGCGACTATTGGGAAGTGAGATAACAAACAAGAGGATATATGTTTCCACAGATAATAGAGGATAAAATGCCGAGCCCAGGTCAAAGAATGCGCCACGGAGATGATTCCGCGTTGCGTATAAGGTTCTATCAAGGGCCAAAATATAAGCCAGAAGAAAGCCGAATCGAAGGGCGCGACCTTTACGATAATGATGTTCAACTTGAATATGTTGAAATTCGTGTACCGGGCGGCGATACGGTCGTAAGAGTCGTAACCAACGAAGATATAAAACGGTTCTCCGAACAGTACCGACAGTGGAAACTTAACGAAGGTCAAGACCCAGGCACCCCGCTTGATGTACTTGGATTTACCGAAACTCAAAAAGATATGTGTACACGCGCACACGTCTTTTCAGTTGAGCAACTTGCAAAGGTTGGCGACCATGTTCTAAGTGCAATCGGGATTGGCGCAATGAATATGCGGAAACGAGCCACCGATTATATCGAGGCCAAACCGACAACAAACGTAGAGGTTGAGGCACTAAAAGAGCAAATGGCGGCGATGCAAAAGCAAAATGCAGAACTGCAAGAAATGCTCAAAGACTTGGTAAAGTCAAAGAAATAATTGCTCTACCCCGCGATTATTAGGTACACTAAACTTACCAATCGCGGGGGCTTTGCCTCTCCGCTACGTTAAATAAACGAAGCGGCGACATGGCTACCCTACTCTCAATGATTCAAGACGTGTGCAGTTATGGCGGGCTACCGAACCCGTCAACCGTCATCGGTAATAACGACGGGACGGTGCGGCAGCTTTTAGCGATAGCCAATGAACGAGGCACCGAAGCTGCAAGGCAATTTAAGTTTCCTCAGTTAGTCGAAGCAAGAACGCTCACTCTAATTGCCTCTGAAATCCAGCCTTTACCCACTGATTTTGCCGAATTGGTAGATTCAACTGCATGGTATACGGCGGATATGAGCCCTTTGACTGGGCCGATTACCTTCGCCCAATGGCAACAAATAAAGCAAACAGCAGCAGCTCCTACTAAGTTTGCTTTTCGAGTCCAACTAACTAGCACGGCGGGTAGAGGACTTTCATTCGTTCCAACTCCTACAGGCGGCGAGCAAGTCTCAATCTTTTATCAATCAAAAAGCTGGATCCGACCTAAACTTTGGACCGCTTCCACGGTAGTTGCGGCGGGTACTTATGTTTATTCAGACTCTCAGATTTGGCGTAACACAAGCGCAGGGACAACCGGAGCTAGTGCCCCTACGACTGCCAACAGCGGGAACGATGGCAGCGTGACGTGGACCGCTCAGAACATGATTTATGAAAGGTTTTTAGCTGATACTGATGAGCCATTGATTGAGTCATCGGTGTTAATGAAGGGGATTCTAGCTCGATTCTACCGCTTTAAAGGCTTTGATTATCAAGATTTAGAAGCCGAATACATTCTCGGATTAAAGGCGGATCTTGCTCAACAAAACGGCGGCAGAACGTCGAACCTTTACCGAGGGCATGGCGTGTTTATATCTGAGGCAAATATCAAAGAGGGTTACTGGTAATGCCTTACATGAATTATGTCGATTGGTATCGACAACAACAGCAAAACCTTTTAGCCCAAAACCAGATGAAAGGTGTGGGCGGCGTTGGTCAAGGTGCGCCATCCGGCTTCCAAGCTCCTCGATTCGGGGAAATTGAGTCGGAGATGGGCGATTATAACAAAGATGTTTTAATTGCAGGGGCCAAGGGTTATGCGTCAGGTGGACAAGTAGGTGCGTTATTAAATGCAGGGGCAACAGCGGCTCCTTATTTAGCACGAGCAGGGCGAAGGGCTTGGGATGCTGCAAAAGCCGGAGACGCTAAAGGCATTTCTAGAAGCTTAGCTCCTGTAAGTCCTATTGCATATCTCGACGCAAAACTTATGGATGCGGGGATGCCCTCATGGATGAGTCCCTCTTGGTTGGTTGCAAAAGGTATTGGCCGAATATTTGGCGGCACCGCTCCAAACATTGAAAAACAACGGTGGGAACGCCTTAAAATGTACGGGTTTGATGTCCCCAAGCCTGAATGGGTGGACACAAAAGACGCGGCATTAAAGGCTGAAAACAAGAACCTAGCGAAGGACTTTGTCGGTTATGACGAGTCAGGCAAATGGGTAAATAACCAATTTGCAAACACAGGAAAAGACGAAACGTTAAGACCGCAAGACATTTACGAGTTCGCTACAAACCATGAGACGTTTGGCGAAGCGTACGGCAACCTACCCGAACAGGAAAAGCTTCGCCTGATGCAAATTGCCCTCGATAATAAGCTAGTGAAAGAGCACCAAGGGACCGTTGATATTAACTGGACACCAGAAACGCTCCAACAAGCTACAGATATTCTGGCTGCAAACGAAGCGAAGATGCCGGGCGCGAACCGCAAGGTTTACGTACCTGATTTTGGGGCTAGCTTTAAACCGAACTTCTAAATGAAAGCTACGACCGCCACCATATCAGCTCCTTATCTTGGTTGGAACACCAGAGATCCGCTCGACCAGATGAAGGAGGGTTATGCTGTAAAGCTGGTGAACGTGTACCCAGATCAGGGGTACGTACGAACTCGTAAAGGTTATCGCCTTCATTGCAATACAGGCGAAAGCGCAGACGTTCAGACGCTAATTGAGTTTCCTTTACAAAACGGCAACACCCAACTGATAGCAGGTGTAAACGGAAAACTGATTAACGTAACAGGCTCTACCCCTACTACGCTTGCGACTGGACTCACCAACAACCAGTGGCAACACGCAATATTTAACAACGTAGTGGTGCTTGTAAACGGGGCTGATGCGCCACGGAACTATAACGGTACAACCGTTTCAGCTCCTACTTATCAATCGCATCCTTCGTATCCGGGGCTAGTTAGCTCTAACTTAATAGATGTCACCGTCTATAAGAACCGCCTTTATTTTGTCGAGAAAAATACTCTTAG
>Ga0316616_100000111_pt1 | contig 20176 bp, 19 predicted proteins | sample OWC_Aug_M1_C1_D1_FD_207660 | JGI IMG/M metagenome (GOLD analysis project Ga0316616, IMG submission 207660) | Wetland soil microbial communities from Old Woman Creek delta, Ohio, United States - OWC_Aug_M1_C1_D1_B | ecosystem: Environmental > Terrestrial > Soil > Wetlands | place: USA: Ohio... | reverse complement strand
GTCAACCTTGACTATGATCGTACTCCCCAAAGGGCAGGCAAGCATCAGAAGGCCCATGATGCTCTTGCCATTCACCTTGGTCCCGTCTTTTTCCACCCAGACGTCCGCCTGGTATTCATTCGCCTTCTTGACAAAGACTGCGGCCGCGCGGGCATGGAGGCCCAAGCGGTTTCTTATGGTGAAGACCCCCTCCTTCACGCGTTCTCCACCTTCTTGTTCTTGAGCACGTCGGTCGCAAGATAGATATTTTTCTTGCCGTAGCTGGAGATGAACTCTGCCAGCTCCCCCAGGGGTTTATCCTGTCTGTACGAGACAAGCTTTATCAGCATGGGAAGATTCACCCCGGTGACGACCTCTACTTTTCCTTCCTCGAGGAATGAGAGGCTTATGTTAGAGGGCGTCCCACCGAACATATCGGTCAGTATCATCACCCCGTCTCCGGCATTTGCACCCTTGATCGCCTGCACGACCCGCCCCTTGATCTGCTCCACTTCCTCGTCCGGGAAAATGTCTACGTATGAGAACTGATCCTGTTTTCCCACAATTAGCTCTGTGGCCGCCACCATCTCACGGGCGAGCTTGAAATGCGCTACGACTACCACTCCGATCATTTCGTCCCCCTGTCGATGTCACGATGCACTGCAGCTATCTTATATCCCATAGCTCGCAGGTGGTGCTCCAGTTCATGCACCACGGCAACGGACCGGTGCCGGCCGCCTGTGCAGCCCACACCAATGGTAAGATAGCTCTTCCCTTCTCGCTCATAAAGCGGCAGCACATACATGAGAAAATCGAGCAGCATGGGGAAAAACTTACCATAAACTTCGTTCGACTTCACATAGCCGATGACTTCGGGCTCGAGTCCCGACTTCTGCTTGAGACCTTCGACGAAAAACGGGTTGGCCAGGAAACGTACGTCGAGCACCGTGTCAGCCTCCATCGGGATGCCATACGAATACCCGAAAGAGACAAGATTGACGTTCATCCGCTTATCGTCCTGACCGTACGCGCGGAGCACAAAGTTACGGAGCCCGTGGACCGTATAATCAGAGGTATCTATCACCTTGTGTGCCAGTTCTTTTATCCAGCCCACCTCTTCCCGCTCGGCCTTGATTGCGTCTTTGATATTGAGCTCCGCGTACAGGGGGTGCGTTCTTCTTGTCTCCCTGAACCTGGAAAAGAGAGTTTCATCCCGGCTCTCCAGAAAGACCAGCTCACCCTGGTACTTCTCTTTCAGGTGCTGAAGGTTAACCTTTCCCTCGCCAAAAAACTCCCGTTCGCGGATATCGATGACGAAGGCGCATCGGGCTATGCGCTCACCGGTCAGCTCATAGACTTCGAGAAACTTTTCCAACAGGAAGAGTGGAAAGTTATCGACGCAGAAATAACCCACGTCTTCGAGCGCCTTCAAAAAGGTCGTCTTACCCGAACCGGAGATACCGCTCACAATCACTACTTTCATGGTTTACCCTTTTTTTCCATCGAGCGAAGAATCTTGTCATCAAGATGCCTGGCAGTATTGATCCCCTCTTTCTTGAGAATGTGGTTCCTGACCGCCAGTTCCACGATGGCTGAAGCATTTCGCCCCGGACTGACGGGGATACGCACAAGGGGCAGGTCTATGCCCAAGAGCCTGTACTTCTCCTCTTTCAACCCCACGCGCTCATACTCCATACTGCTGTCCCAGGCGAGAAGCTCCACCACCAGTTCCATTCTTGCCTTCTCCCGCACCGCGGAAACGCCGAAAAGATGCCTGATGTCGACAACGCCGATGCCCCTGACCTCAAGAAGGTTGCGTATCATCTCCGGGGCGCTCCCGATAAGATCGAGGGCCTGCATCCTTTTTACTTCGATCACATCATCAGCCACGAGACGATGACCCCGCATGACCAGCTCCAGCGCATTTTCGCTCTTACCTATGCCGCTCTTTCCGAGCATCAGAATCCCTACACCCATTATCTCCATGAGCACACCGTGCACCACTGCGGAGGGAGCAAGCTCATCTTCCAGGAATTTCGTGATGCGCTCTATGAACGTGGAAGTCACGAGCCTCGTGCGGAGCACCGCAAGGTTCTTCAACTCTGACTCTTCAAGCAGTTCCTCTGGGGCCTTGAGGTTTCTGGTCACCACAAAGCAGACCACGTCGAGGCCGCACAACTCCTGGATGATCCTCTTCCTCTCATCGGGGGTCAGCTGCCTCAGGTATGAGATCTCCGTGTTCCCCAGTATCTGGACCCTGTGGGGATGGAGATAGACCATGAAGCCCGCTATGATCAGTCCCAGTTTTTGTATGCGGGGATTGTAAATCCTCTTAGTAAGACCTTTGAAGCCTGATATGACTTCCAGTTCCAGGGAGTGTGTTTTGTTCTCGATCAGCTCCTGAACCGTTATTCCCTTCATCCACTATACTTCCTGTCCTCCTCGACGATGTCTCTATACAGTTCAGGCGAGTTGGCCTGTTCCATAAGTTTTCTCCTGAAGGGCGCATCTCTCAGAATCCTTGAGATCCTCGAAAGCATCCTCAGATGCAGTCCGGCTGTCTCCTCCGGCGCCAGCAGGAGAAAAAAGATATGCACTGGTTGCCCGTCCACAGCATCAAAGGGTACCCCTTTGGCCGATCTTCCGAAGGCGCAGAGCATACCGGAGAGCCCTTTCATCTTGCCATGCGGGATGGCCACGCCGTCTCCGATCCCTGTGCTGCCCAGATTCTCGCGTTCGAGGATGACCCTGATCGCTTCTTCTTCGTCCTCAACCAGATGCTCCTGCTTAAGCGCGACAACAAGCTCCCTGAGCACCAGCTCTTTAGTCTCACCCTTCAGGTCGACGAGGACACAAGTCTCCCGGAGCACGTCCCCGAGGTTCATGAGGCTCTGCCTGCCGTCTCTATCAAGCCGTAGTTCCCATCTTTTCTCTTATACATTACACAAACGTTTCCCCGCTCCGTGTCGCGGAAAATGATAAAGCTGTTCCCCGAGGCCTTGAGTTGCATTGCCGCCTCCTCGGGATCCATCGGCTTTGCAGTGACAGGCTTGGTCACGTAAATCCGGGGCCCTTCGTCCTCTGACTCAGGTGCCGCAAATGACGGTTTTGCTTCCCTGTAACTTTTTACCTTGTCCCTGTACTTCTTGAGCCGTGCCTCGAGCTTATCCACAATCCGGTCTACCGCCGCGTACAGATCGTTCAGCACCTCGTGCGCATTGATGACAACGCCGTTCAGCGTGAACATGACGTCAACCCTCTGCCGGTAACCGCGCTCAACAGAGAGTACCACATGAAGATCGAGAGGGGTTTCCACGTATTTTTGCAGCCTGAGAAGCTTCTCTTCCACATAGGCTTTCAAGGTTTCGTCTGGAGTGACGTGACGAAAGCTGATGCTGATATCCATAGGACCTCCCGACAAATGGAATAAGGTTGATGGCCTTAATCCAGCCTTCTTCTTTCCCTCGAAGACTGGATGTGAAGCACTTCCCTGTATTTTGCCACTGTTCTACGGGCGATTGTAATAGTGTGCTGGGTCTTCAGAAGGGCGACGATCTCTTCATCCTTGAGAGGATCTTTCTTGTCCTCTTTCGATATAATCTCGGTGATCAGGTCCATCACCGCGTTGGTCGAAACTGCGTCACCAAACTCGCTTCCCACTCCCGTTGTGAAAAAGAACTTCATTTCATACACGCCGAACGGTGTTCCCATGTACTTATTGGTGGTGATCCTGCTCACCGTTGACTCGTGGACCCCGATGTAATGCGCAACATCCTTCAAGATGAGCGGCTTCAGGCAACGCACGCCCTTTTCAAAGAACTCCTGCTGAAAATCGACGATGCTCTTTGAGACAAGGTAGAGCGTCTTCTGTCTTTGCTCAAGGCTCTTCATAAACCATTCGGCCTGCTTGATCTTCTTCTTTATATACTCCCGAGCATCGCCGTTCAGTTTCTCGTCGGTGTAGAGATTCATGTAGTAACGGCTCATTTTCAGTTCGGGCATGCCCTCGTCGTTAAGAAAGACTTCAAAGCCATCCTCTGTCTTGACGACATGAACATCCGGCACGACGTAGATCGTCTGGTCGCCTTCGTAGTTGCGGCCCGGCTTCGGGTCAAAGCTCTTTATCATTTCAAAGATTTCCCGGATCTTCTCGACCGGATAGCCCGCCTTCTTGGCAATGTCTCTCAGGTCCATCTTTCGAAAGAGCTCGAAGTACGAGCTCACCACTGCCTCAAACGCCGGGTCCTTTTCGCCCCTGTCCTCATACTGGATGAGAACGCATTCCTTCAGGTCCCGGGCTCCCACACCTGAAGGGTCGAGCTTCTGCACTTTCTTGAGCACTCCTTCCAGATGGTCGGCGGGAATGCCGGAAGCCCCTGATATTTCTTCCAGTGGTGAAGCGAGATACCCGTTGTCGTCTATGTTTTCTATGATCCATTCGGCCCAGACCCGCTCGTCCCGGCTGAAATCGGAAACGCCTACCTGCCAGCGCAGGTAATCGCGCAGGTCATTCGTCTTCCTGACCATGTTCTCATAGTCGAGGAAATCCTTCTCCTCTCTGCCGACATAATCCTCCGATGGAGAGAACCTCTCCAGCCATTCGGTGACCTCCTCCTTCTTCTGGATCTCTTTCTGCTCGGCAGCCTCTTCTTCGATCTCCAGAACGGGGTTTTCCTTGATCTCCAGCTCAATCGCCTCCAGCAACTCCATCTGCGAGAGCTGAAGAAGCCGGATCGCCTGCTGGAGCTGAGGGGTCAGTACAAGCTGCTGCGCAAGCTTCTGGGTTTGTTTAAGTTCCAACATCTAAGTAAAACTCCTCCCCCAGATAAACCTCTCTCACAATCTTGTTCTTTACTATCTCCGAGGGATCACCCTCAAGAATTACTTTTCCGTCACTCATGATGAAAGCCCGGTCGCAGATGGGCAGGGACTCCCGCACATTGTGATCCGAGAGAAGTATTCCTATGCCTCTTTTTTTCAGCCCGTTGACAATCTTCTTGAGGTCTGCCACGGAAATGGGGTCGATGCCCGAAAAAGGTTCGTCCAGCAAGATGAACCTGGGGGACATCATCAGCGCCCGGGCGACCTCGAGGCGACGCCGCTCGCCACCAGACAGGAGGTCCGCGTTGTTTCCCGAAAGCTGTTCGAGCTTGAAGGTCTCGAGAAGTTCCTGCACCTTGTGCTCGATCACCTCACGGTCCACCTCGTGAAATTCGAGGATTGACCTCAGGTTGTCGGCCACACTCAACTTCTTGAATATGGAAGGCTCCTGGGGCAGATAGGTGATACCCTTGCGTGCCCTCATGAACATGGGCATATGTGTGATGTCCTCGTCATCGACAGTGATCTTGCCCGTATCAGGCCGGATGAATCCGATCACCGAGTAAAACGTCGTGGTCTTGCCCGCGCCGTTAGGGCCGAACAGGCCGACCACCTCCCCGGTCTTGATATCAAAGCTCACGTCATTCACGACCCGCCTAGCGCTGTAAGTCTTCGACAGGTTGTGGGCCTTCAATACCGAGCCGTTTTCGTTCATCGCTCTATTCTCATCCTCGGTCCACTGACTAAAAACTTTCCCGTAGACAGATTATACACGATCTGCTGCCCTTTCATCTCTACTTTGTCCCTGATAATTGTGGGTGAATCTTCAAGCGTAACCTTGTCTTCTTTTAAATAATATACTGCTCTTTCGCTTTTAGCAAGCGTACCTTTGGAGGAGAGGCGCACGCTCCCGCGCGCCTCGATCTTGTCAACCTTGTCGTCTTTGCTCGTGACCTGCAGGGTGTCACAGAGAAGTTCCATATCCTCCCCTATGACCTTGACATTACGCTCAAACGTGTACAGGTCCTCCTTGATCTTGTATGTGAACCGGTCAGACCAGAACTTGAACGAACGTTCCTCGGTGTCGACGGTCCCCCTCACGTCCCTGTTGATCCTGATCACCTGTTCCTTGGTGTCGGCAGCAAGTCCCTGGCCCAGGAGCGTCAGTCTTTTCCCTTTCAGGTCGACTATCTCGTTGCTCGACACCTTTGAATTCTTGAACTCAAACTCCATGTTCTTGCTCTTGAGCCTGTATTCGTCCTTATAAACAATTTCCACGTCTTCTACCCGCCCGACCTCGTCCTCCGTGTTCATCTCTCCTTTTGAGCCCCTGAAGAGGACAATGGTGTCCGGATTCGGCTTGTACAAACCCTCAATATCCTCCAGCTCGATAAACGGTTTATCGATATATTTCCGGGCAAGTTTAGCGTTCAGTTCCCAGTCGACCGCGCCTTTCTTTTCACCGGAGTACTTCACGTCGCGGAAGACGATGACCCTGTCTGTTTTCTCGACAGTCCTGGGGGTGGTACGATCAGGTCTTTTTGCGAAGTAATAACCGGAAAGGAGAAGAATTCCTACAGCAAAGCCTGCTGCAACGTATAACGTCAGATCTCTTCGATTCATCAAGCCTCATACAACGTTTCTTTACGCAATCTTCGCCTTGAGCAGATCATGAATGTGGAGTAGTCCCACGGGACGCCTGTCTCCGCCACGTTCGAAGACAAAAAGAGACGTTATGGAAAAGTCCTCCATCACCTTGAGGGCATACGCGGCCAGCGCGTCTTTCTCGATGCCTTTCGGGTTCCTGGTCATCACTTCATCTGCCCGTTTCTGAAGCATGTTCTCATGTTTTTCGAGCGCCCTCCTCAGGTCGCCGTCCGTTATCACGCCCACAAGCTCTCCCGAAGGGTTGAATACGCCGGCAAGTCCGAGCCTCTTGGACGTGACTTCGAGGATCACATACTTCATGGGAGACTCTTCGGAAACCCTCGGCAGGGCATCACCCGTATGCATCAAGTCCTCGACCTTGAGCAGGAGTTTTCGCCCCAGACTTCCCCCGGGATGCAAGAGTGCGAAATCTTCCGCCCTGAAGTTTCTCTCTTTCATGAGCGCGACAGCAATAGCGTCTCCCAGGGCCAATGTTGCGGTGGTGCTTGAGGTAGGCACCATGTTGTACGGACAAGCCTCTTCGACTCTTACGTTCAACACATAGTCGCCGTAGCGTGCTATGGTTGAGTCGGGACTTCCCGTCACGACGATGCTCGGGATATCGAGCCTTTTGACCCAGGGCAACATTTGGATTACTTCCTCCGTCTCACCGCTGTAAGAGATGACGAAGAAAACGTCCCCTTTCTGGACCATGCCCAGGTCCCCGTGCAGGGAATCGGCGGGGTGCAGGTAAACGGCAGGGATACCGATGCTCGAAAAAGTGGATGCAATCTTCTTCGAGATGAGACCCGACTTTCCGATACCCGTGAAAACAACTCTTCCGGAGCATGCACTGATTGTCTTGACGACGCCTTCAAAATCAGCACCCAGCTGTTCCATTACCTGCATGAGGGCTTCAGACTCTTTTCTCAGCACCTCTTTACCTATCCCGAGTAGATCACTCATAACGCCTCTTCGATTCTCTGCAGCGTCGCAAGCATGGCGGCTACATCTTTCAAGTCAACGGAGTTGGCGCCGTCACACCAGGCCTTTGCCGGATCCTCGTGAACTTCCATGAATAGCGCGTCAACCCCCACGGCGACCGCGGCCCTGGCCAACGGAAAAACGAATTCCCGCTCTCCGCCCGATACACCGCTCGCCGCTCCCGGCAGTTGTACGCTGTGGGTCGCATCAAAGACCACAGGGTATCCAAGCCTCTTCATCACGGGAATTGCCTTAAAGTCATTGACGAGGTGATGATAACCAAAGAAGGTCCCGCGCTCGGTGAGCAGTATCCGTCTGTTGCCGGTCGATTCCACTTTCTCCACGGCATACCTGACTTCATCAGGCGAAAGGAACTGCCCTTTCTTGATATTCACAGCCTTGCCTGTTTCTCCGCATGCAATGAGAAGGTCGGTCTGCCTTGACAGAAGCGCAGGCACCTGCAGCACATCGGCAACAGAAGCCGCAACACGCGCCTCTTCAGGAGAATGGACATCGGTGAGCACGGGTAGACCGAGCGTATCCTTCACTTCTTTCAGTATCTCGAGGCCCTCTTCCAGCCCCGGCCCCCTGTAGCTTGATACGGATGTCCTGTTTGCCTTGTCATACGAGCTTTTGAAGACAAGGGGAATGTTGAGGCCCTTCGTGATTTCACGCAAGCGTTCTGCGGTGCGAAGAGTTATCTCTCTGCCTTCAATGACGCACGGGCCACCGATGAAGACGAACGGCTTTGTTCCAAAGGTAATTTTCCCGACTCTTACTTCTTTTTTTTCCACCGTGTGCGTTCCTGCTGCTTCTTCAGCGATGCCTTGATGAACTCCCTGAAAAGGGGATGCGACTTGAATGGCTTCGATTTGAACTCCGGGTGAAACTGGCAGCCCAGGAACCAGGGGTGACCCTTGATTTCGATGATCTCCACCAGTCTTTCGTCCGGTGATATTCCGGTAACCTGCATCCCCGCACTTTCAAGCTGCTCCCTAAGCACCAGGTTGAACTCATACCGGTGCCGGTGACGCTCTTCGATGCTGTCAGCCCCGTACGCCTTGTGTGCAAGGCTACCCGGCTTTAGATTGCACGGATAAGCGCCCAGCCGCATGGTGCCTCCTTTTTCGGAGGTCTTGTCTCTTTTCTGAACGCGTTCCTCTCTGTCCACCCACTCTTCCATGAGATAGATCACGGGATACGACGTATCTTCATCGAACTCCGTGCTGTGCGCACCCTTCAGCTTCGCCAGGTTTCTCGCAATTTCTATGACTGCAAGCTGCATCCCGAGGCAGATGCCGAAATAGGGTATTTTTTTCTCCCTGGCATAGTTGATTGCATTTATCTTTCCTTCTATTCCGCGCGAACCGAAGCCCCCGGGCACGAGCACACCATCCACGTCGCTCAAGTGCCTCATCACGTCCTTACCCAGGTCCTCCGAGTCGATATACTTGAGGTTCACCTTGCAGTTATTGGCAATACCTCCGTGGGTGAGCGCCTCGTTGAGGCTCTTATACGAATCGGTCAGCTTGACATACTTTCCGACAACCGCGATCTCGACTGCCTTCTTCGTCTCCTTGATGGCGTCGGCAATTGTCTGCCATTTCGTGAGGTCGGGTTTTTTTGACCAGATATTGAGAAGAGCGGTGATCTTGTCATCGAGCCCTTCCCGGTTGAACATCAATGGTACCTCGTAGATGTTGCCCACATCCTTTGCCGTGATCACCCCGTCTTTTTCGACGTTGCAGAACAACGCGATTTTTTCTTTGAGGGCAGTTGGCAGGAATTCCTCGGTCCGGCAGAGGAGAATGTCCGGCTGGATACCGATCTCGCGAAGTTCCTTGACGCTGTGCTGTGTGGGCTTCGTTTTCATCTCGCCCGCAGTCTTGATAAAAGGCACAAGCGTCAGGTGGATGAAGAGGGAGTTCTCCTTGCCCAGATCGTTCCTGAGCTGCCTGATTGCTTCCAGGAACGGCAGGCTCTCGATGTCGCCCACCGTGCCGCCGATCTCAACCAGCACAATGTCAATACCCTCATCCACGTCGAGGATCCGTCGCTTTATCTCGTCGGTGATGTGCGGGATTACCTGCACGGTACCGCCCAGGTACTCGCCACGCCGCTCTTTCGATATCACTGTATCGTAGACCTGCCCTGTGGTGAAGTTGCTTCTCTTCGATACGACGGCCTCCGTGAACCGCTCGTAGTGGCCGAGATCAAGGTCCGTCTCCGCTCCGTCGTCGGTGACGAATACTTCACCGTGCTGGAACGGGTTCATCGTGCCCGGGTCCACGTTGATGTACGGGTCGAGTTTCTTGAGCATCACCGTAAGCCCCCGTGCTTCAAGAAGCGCCCCTATGGAAGCAGCGGCTAATCCCTTGCCCAAAGATGAAACAACACCTCCGGTCACAAATATGAATTTCTGCCTCATCGTCTACCCCTTCAGAAAGAACGTGATCATCTCTTCACCGGTCATTGTTTTCGCACCCGCATTCTCGTGATACGCGGATACACCTCTGGCCTGTCCGCCTTCCCCGTAAATGACGAATGGGACAGGGCAGGCGTGATGCGTTTTCATAGATATGGGCGTTGCGTGGTCAGTGGTGAGCAGAAACCGGACATCCCTACCCGCGTTTTCGAGAAGAAACTTCACCACCTCTGCATCTATGCGCTCGATGGCCCGCAGCTTTTCCTTGAGGCTCCCCGCGTGGGAAGCCTCGTCGGGCGCCTCGATATGAACGTAGACGATATCGTACCGCTCGAGAAGCGCAAGCGCCGCACGCGCCTTGGCGCCATAGTTCGTATCAAGATACCCGGTCGCACCTTCGATGCGCGGGGTCTCGAATCCGGCAAGCGCCCCGATCCCCTTTACAAGGTCCACGGCAGCTACCACGGCACCTCGCGCGCTGTACTTCTCGACAAAAGAGGGGAAATACGGCTTCTTCCCCTGCCCCCAGAGCCAGATACTGTTTGCCGGCAGGAGATCGCGTTCCTGCCGCTTTCTGTTGACCGGGTGATCTTTCAGGAAGAGCTGGGAATCGCTCATCAGTTTGATGAGCGTGTCGGCGCCATCACCTTTCGGCAGGTGGTCGATCACCTCCTGATCGGATATGTCGTGCGGAGGTGTCGTCTTCATCTCTGCCTTGCCATTCCTCCACATCATGAGGTGCCTGTAGCTCACCCCCGGGTGGAACCTGAACTGATCGCTCCCAATGGCTCCCTCCAGGTCACGCACGAGTTCCGCAGCCTCTTCCGTTGTGATGTGACCGCCACTGTACGAGCCCATCACCACCCTCGGCAGGCGCGGCTCCAGGTAGACGAGATTGCAGCGAAAGGCCACGTCCGATGCGTCCATGACGATACCCATGCCGGACGCCTCTATGGGGGCGCGTCCCGTGTAATACTTAGCCGGATCGTATCCAAAAATCGACATGCAGGCAACATCACTTCCCGGCGAATAACCGGGAGGCACGGTCACTACGTTGCCCATGAAACCCTTCCGGGCCATCATGTCCATGGATGGTTTGTTGGCGACCTGAAGCGGGGTTTTTCCACCCAGCTCGTCGATGGGAAAATCGGCCATGCCGTCGCCAATGATCACAACATACTTCATCTCATGACCTCACGTACAACAACCACTGTTGCGGGTTACGGGTTACGAGTTTGAGACAACAACTTGTTCCGAGTTACAATGCAATCCACAATGATCCGACAGACAGGCTTGTTTTCGTACTCAACTCGCAACCCGGAACAAGTATTTTGAGCGCCGTTGCGCTCACAGATTATTTTCTTCTATGCGCAGGTACACACTCGGCGTCCCGATAAAGGGCAGCCGGTCGATCTTCTCTCGTGCCTTTCTCAAGTTCCCCTCGGAAGCCTCATACGTGAGCATCACGATGGGCACATGGTCTTTCTCCCGCCGCCCCTTCTGGATGACCGCAGCGATGCTGATGTCATACTCAGCCAGTATGCCTGATACCCGTGACAGCACCCCTGGCCGGTCGTGCGCTTTGAATCGCATATAAAAAGGAGAGACCGACTTTTCCCCCTTACGTATGTTCTTACCACCTTTCGGCGCAGTGAGCCCCTTCTTGAGGCACCCTGCCCTCCTGCGTATTGCCATGTCGACGATGTCGCTCACGACTGCACTGCCCGTTGGGTCGGCGCCGGCACCCTTTCCATAAAAGAGGTTGGGGCCTGTCTTGTCTCCCACAACATAGACCGCGTTAAAGACACCATTCACCGAGCTCATCGGGTGCTGTAATGGTATCATGGCGGGCTCTACCCGCGCCTCGATCATGTTGCCCCGCTCCTTGGCGATCGCAAGGAGTTTGATCTTGTAGCCGAATTCCCGGGCGAATTCGATGTCGGTAGGCTCGATGCTGGAGACCCCGCGCGTCACAATCTGCTGCATGGTGATAGGCACTCCAAAGGCAAGCCGCACCAGCACACAGAGCTTGTGGGCGGCATCTATGCCTGAAATATCGAGTGTGGGATCGCTCTCGGCTATTCCAAGTTTTTGAGCCTCTTTCAGGGCGTGTTCGAAAGCGATGCCTTCCTCAGACATCCTGGTCAGGATATAGTTGCACGTGCCATTGAGGATACCGAGAAGATATTCGATCCTGTTACCGACCAGGCCGTCCCTGATCGCACGTATCACCGGGATGCCACCGCAGACGGAGGCCTCGAAACCGATCTCGGCCCCTGCCTTTTCAGCGCGGTTGAAAAGCGCATCTCCTTTTTCAGCGAGCAGCGCCTTGTTTGCAGTGACCACCCATTTACCCTTTTTCAGCGCGGCGTCAACATACTCGTACGCCGCACCGGTGCCACCAATGAGCTCGACCACGATCTCCACGGCCGGGTCATTGATCAGTTCCCGGGCATCGCGCACAATGGGAATACCGTCATTCTTGAAGGCCCTGGCGCGGGCAGGGTCGGTTTCCGCCAGCTTGACCACGCGGATGGGCAGACCTGCCCTCTGCTCAATGAGGGGTCCGTATTGTTTGAGGATTTGGTAGGTGCCCCGTCCGACAGTCCCGAGGCCTATGATGCCGACACCGATCATCTCTTTCGCGTGTTGAGCATTAGATTTCTGATGCCTTTGACCGCCTGCCGGATCCTGTGCTCGTTCTCCACAAGGGCAAACCTCACGTAGCCTTCGCCGCACTCACCGAATCCTATGCCGGGCGACGCTGCGACCTTGCCCTCCTGCAGGAGCTTCTTACAGAAATCGATGGAACCCATAGATGCGAATCCATCAGGGATCTTGGCCCAGACAAACATGGTCCCTTTCGGCATCGGCACCTGCCAGCCCACCCGGTTGAGCCCGGATATAAGCGTGTTCCTCCGGCGCCGATATTTCTCCACGATTTCGTGTACCACCTCATCATCGCCATTCAAGGCGCTGATCGAGGCGATCTGGATCGGCTGGAATACCCCATAATCGAAGTAGCTCTTAAGCCTGGACAAGGCGCCGATCATCCTGCGGTTGCCCACGGCGAATCCCACGCGCCATCCAGGCATACTGTAGCTCTTGGAGAGCGAGAAAAACTCAACGCCGACATCTTTGGCGCCTTTCGCCTGCAGGAAACTGGGGGCCTCATATCCGTCAAAGACGAGATCCGCGTATGCCAGATCGTGAATCACCATCAGGTCATGCTCCTTGGCGAATGCCACGATCTTCTCAAAAAACTTGATATCAACAACCTCTGTCGTAGGGTTGTTGGGAAAGCTGATGATCAGCATCTTGGGGTGCGGCCACGTTGTCTTGATGGCCCAGCCCAAACGGTCTATGAACTGGTCAGCAGGCAAGAGCGGCAACGTTCTCAGGTCGCCGCCCGCTATGACCACGGAATACGTGTGAATGGGATAGGTTGGATCGGGCACAAAAACTACTTCGCCCGAGTGGATTGTGGCAAGCACGAGGTGACCGATCCCTTCTTTGGCGCCCATGGTAACTATGGCTTCAGTCTCCGGATCTATGTCCACCTTATAGCGCCTTTTGTACCAGTCTGAAATGGCGAGTCTCAGTTTGTATATGCCCTTGCTCACCGAATAGCGATGGTTCCTGGGGTTACGGGCCGCCTCGGTCAATTTCGCTACAATACTCTTGGGCGTTTGAAGGTCCGGGTTCCCCATGCCCAGGTCGATGATGTCCTCTCCCCGCCGTCTTGCCTCGATCAGCAGGTCGCGCACAATGTTGAAGGTGTAAGGCGGAAGCCTCGAAATCCTGTAGAATTCTTCCATGCCATGAAATTACCACAGAGCACACTGACAATCAATAGCCGGAGAGCAGTGAATAGTGTAAAGACAGTGATTAGTGAATGATGAAAAAAAACGAATAGCGTGAAAGATTCGCGCTGCTCTCACACTAGTTGCTGGACGCTTCGTATCCGCTGGCCGAGTACAGCAACCCGTGCTATACTGAGGGCATCGTATGAAAAGGGGCCTCGTTCCTCACAAAGTCCGCAACGTTTTCTACACTATTATCTTTATCATCCTTATCGGGACTCTCGGCTTCAAGCTGATAGGTGGCGCCAAGACGAGCGTCCTTGACGCCCTCTACATGACGGCAATCACCATCACCACAGTCGGGTACGGCGACGTCATAGGATTGGACGACAAACCCCTTGGCAAGCTTTTTACCATCGTCTATATGTTCTTTTCGGTAGGCACCATCCTCTATCTTTTCACGACCATCGCCGCGTACATCATCGAGGGCGAGCTGAGAAGAGTACTCAGGCAGAGGACAATGGAGAGGAGGATCGCGAAGATGAAGGATCATTACGTTGTTTGCGGCATAGGCATGGTAGGTCTCTACATCGTGCATGAGCTCTACCAGACCAAATACCATCTCATCGCCGTTGACAATGATGAGTCAAAGACCGAAGTATTGAAGGCCCACAAACTGGATCTGGACCTCGTGGTCGGGGATGCGACGGAGAACGAGGTTCTCGAAATGGCGCAGGTGCGCCAGGCGAAAGGGCTCTTCGCAACGACGAACTCAGACAACGACAACATCGTGATTTCGCTGACGGCAAAACAGATCAACCCGGGGCTTCGCGTCATAGCCAGGTGCAACGACACCAAGAACATCGACAAGATACGCCGGGCAGGGGCTGATGGGGTGGTCGCTCTCAATTACATTGGCGGCCTGCGCATGGCTTCTGAAATGGTCCGTCCCCACGTGATCACCCTGATCGATGCAATGCTGAGAGACAGGACATCCCAGGTGCGAGTCGAAGAGCTGCACCTGCCGAAGCACTCCCCGTATGTCGGCAAGACGTTGGACGACGCCGACTTCAGGGCCGTGGGCAACATCCTGATCATAGCGATACGGAAGGTCCACGGCGATTGGGTTTACAATCCCGCGCCTGACGTTGTGCTTGAGAAGGACATGCACCTCATTTTCCTTGCCACGCCGGAAGAAAGGGACCTGATGCGGACCCTGGTAGAAGGGGAGAGCGGCCGGGAGACCGGCTAGACGCACTCTTTCTTTCACTGATTACTGATCACCGATCACGGTCTTCTCGACCTTGACTTCAGCAGCGTCGAAATGGTACGTTTTCTCGAAGGATTAGCATGAAAGTAGCGATTTCCGGGAAAGGTGGAGTGGGAAAAACAACGCTTGCGGGCGTGATGGCACGGATACTTGCGAGCCAGGGATACAAGGTCCTCTCCATCGACGCAGACCCCGACTCGAACCTCGCGAGTGCCATCGGCATAGAGCCAGCCAAGCTCAAGGAGATACAGCCCCTCGCCCAGATGAAAGAGATGATCGAAGAAAGAACGGGCGCAAAGCGGGGCGCATACGGGTCATTCTTCAAGATGAACCCGAAAGTGGATGATATCCCGGACAAATTCTCCGTGACGAAGGACGGTATAAAGCTCCTTGTCCTCGGAACAATCCCCCAAGGGGGCGGCGGCTGCTTTTGCGGCGAGAACGTGCTTCTCAAGAGCCTCCTCTCGCACCTCTTCGTGGAACGGGACGAGTATGTGGTGGTCGACATGGAGGCAGGCCTCGAGCACCTCGGAAGAGGCACCACGGCTTACATGGACGCCCTGCTTGTAGTGGTGGAGCCCGGTCGAAGAAGCTTCCAGACCGCGCGCCAGGTGAAGAGCTTAGCCGACGACCTCGGCGTCAAGAAGGTCTACGTCGTAGGGAACAAGGTCGCGGCCGAGAGCGACATTGCCATGATTAAAGAACACCTTGCCGGCCTACCCTTCCTCGGCCACATGAGCCACAATGAGAAGATCCTCGAGGCTGATAAGCTGGGCGTTTCTCCTTACGACATAGATGAGAAGATCAGGTCGGAGGTGTCGGCAATCATAGAGGCCTTTTCAAAAGATATGAAATGAGGAGAGCCCTCTCTTTCCTTAACTTTGTATTCACCACGCTTTTTCTCTCCATGGTTGCCCTCTCTGTTGCACCCTTTGACAAAGGGGGCAACAATATCCACAAGATAGCCCGCCTCTGGGCAAAGATTTACATGCGTATAGGCGGGGTCACAGTCTCAATAAACGGTCTCGACAGAGTGCATCAACCTCCTTATATATTCATGTGCAATCACCAGAGCGCGCTCGACATACACGTGCTTCTTGCCGCCCTTCCCTTTAATTTCAAGTTCATCGCGAAGCGGTCCCTCTTTCTCATTCCTTTTTTTGGGTGGGCGCTCACGCGCGCAGGGTATATAAGTCTCGACAGGGATAACCCGCGACGGGCCCTGAAGGCAATCGACGAAGCTGCCCGCAGCATACAGGCAGGTGCCAATATCCTCCTCTTCCCGGAGGGAACGCGCAACGTCGACGGGAAACTTCTTCCATTCAAGAAGGGTGTCTTTTCACTGGCGCTCAAGGCGGGCGTACCCATTGTGCCCATCGGAATCTACGGGACCTCGGCGCTGCAACCGGAAGGGTACCAGGTGCCGCTTCGCACAGGAAAAGTCGTAATCAACCTGGGGGAGCCGATTACGATTGCGGGCAAGGGCACCTCATACAAGGACGAACTGGCACAGACAGTCCGGGCCAGGATCGAGGAACTGCGCCAGCCCGGTCCCGCTCGTACGGAGGACAAGTAGCTACTACTGATTACTGATTACTGGTGACTGGTAACTGGCCACTGGCCACTGATTACTGATCACTGATTACTGATTACTGAGTTGTTGGTGTACGCTATGTCAGACGAAGTAAAAAAAGAGATTTCAGGGGTAGCGCTGCTCGGCTTCTTCCTCTTTGTGGTGGCAAGCCTCCTCTCCTATCATCCATTCGACCCCTCCTTCAACACCGTCTCCTCGGGACCGGTGAAAAACCTCTGCGGCAAGGCAGGTTCCTACACGTCGGATGCCTTAATCTCGCTGTTCGGACTGATGAGCTATATGCTCGCTGCCGCAGCCCTCTTTTTCGGTATCATGCTCGTGAGGAAGAAGAACCTTCCTCAGCTTCTTCTGCTTGCGGCAGGGCTCGTGCTTCTTTTTATCTCCACGTCTATGCTTCTGCAGATACTTATTGGCAAGGTTCAGGTCAAGGGAGTGGCGCTACCGTTTTCCGGCCTGCTCGGCGCGGTTCTCGAAAGGGCGCTCCTCTACGTCTTCAACTATTTCGGCAGCATCCTGATTTCGATACTCCTCTTCATCATATCTCTTTTCCTCATCATACAGGCACCCCTCGTCTCCGTCATAGAAAGAAACGTCGCCCGGAAAAAGTCCGTCGAGCGCACCAAAGAGATAAAGGTGATCGAGGAGCCGAAGCCGGAGCCCAAACCGAAGGAGGAGCGAAAGGTCCCGCACGTCCAGGAGTCGTGTGAATTCGTGAAGGAGATTGGCCCGTACAAGGTGCCGCCCCACTCGCTTCTTGACGAGGTGGAAAAACGGGAAATAAAAGTAGACAAGGAAAGCATCCAGGCAAACGCGCGGATCCTCGAAAAGAAACTGAAGGATTACGGGATCGATGGCAAGGTCACCGAGGTGCGTCCCGGGCCTGTCATAACCATGTACGAGTTTGAGCCTGCCCCCGGCATCAAGGTGAGCAGGATCGCAAACCTGTCAGACGACCTCGCCATGGCGCTCAGCGCCGTCTCCATACGGATCATCGCTCCGATCCCGGGAAAAGCGGTAGTCGGCATAGAGATCCCGAACAAGGTCAGGCAGACGGTCTACCTGCGGGAGATCATAGAATCGGATGCCTTCGCGTCCTCAAGGACATTCCTCACGCTCGCCCTGGGTAAAACCATAGCAGGCGAGCCATTCGTGGCTGAACTTTCCAAGATGCCCCACCTCCTCGTGGCAGGCTCCACGGGATCCGGCAAGAGTGTTTCCCTCAACTCGATGATCTGCAGCATCCTCTTCAAGGCTACGCCCATGGCAGTGCGTTTCCTGATGATAGACCTCAAGATGCTCGAGCTCTCCTTCTACGACGGCATCCCGCACCTCCTCCTGCCGGTCGTGACGAACGCTAAGAATGCGAAGACGTCGCTCCGCTGGCTCATCGACGAGATGGAACGGCGGTACGGGATAATGGCCGAGCAGGGTGTGAGAAACATAGAGAAGTATAACCAGAAGATGGGAAAACACGAACAGGGCACCATTCCGTACATCGTTGTAGTGATCGATGAGCTGGCAGACCTTATGATGGTCTCCTCCCGCGAGGTGGAAGAGCATATAGCCCGTCTCGCCCAGATGGCGCGCGCCTCCGGGATTCACCTCGTGCTTGCCACACAGCGGCCATCAGTCGATGTGCTGACCGGCATCATAAAGGCCAACTTCCCGGCGCGCATCTCCTTCCAGGTGTCATCCAAGGTAGACTCTCGAACGATTCTCGACGCCAATGGTGCCGAAAGCCTCCTCGGTTACGGAGACATGCTATTCCTGAGCCCGGGACTGGGCAGGCTGCAGCGTATTCACGCACCGTTCGTGTCCGAAGGAGAGATCAAGCGGGTCGTCGAATTCCTGAAAACGCAGGGCGCTCCTTCATATCACCACGAGATCCTCGAGGAAAAAGAGGAGACGGGTGCAGAAGACGAAGTTGACGACGCGAAATACCAGGAGGCGGTCGAGTTCGTTCGCGAGCGGGGGGAAGCATCGATCAGCCTGGTTCAGAGAAGGTTCCGGATCGGCTACAACAGGGCTGCACGCATTGTGGAGCGCATGGAACAGGAGGGCATAGTCGGTCCTTCAACGGGCGTAAAACCAAGAGAGGTGTTGAGGAAGAAATGATGAAAACAGGGTACAGGGGCCAGGGTACAGGGGCCAGAAAAAGAGCAGAAGCCGGGGTACAGGGTCCAGTTGCCAGTGAAGCCAGGACAGCATTCAGGCGTTTTAGTATTGTCTCTATCAGGACCCAGGACCCAGGACCCAGGACCCTCGTCCGGACCCAGGACCCGGGACCCAGGACCCTTACTCGTCTGCTGTACCTTCTTACTTGCATAGCGGTTACCCTCTTTCACGCCGTGCCCGCGTCGGCTGATGTGCTCGAGATGCTCAAGAAAACGTATTCGGAAGTTCAGACGGTGGAGGCACGCTTCGACCAGAAGATCACCATTGCCACGCTCAAGCGGGAACGCGAATCAAAGGGCGAGTTCTATTACAAGCGCTCCAGGGGATTTCTCTGGAAGTACTCGGAGCCGGCACCCAAGATATTCCTTTATGACGGCAAGGCCATGTGGCAGGCCGATGAAGACAAACCATTCGTGGTGAAAGAACGCGTGGACAAGGCAAGAATAGAAGGAAGCTTCTTTGATCTTGTCGATGATGTGTCGAAGCTCGATCAACTCTTCAATGTGCGCGAGGCCGCGAAAGAGAAAGAGGGTTCCGTGCTTCTGCTCATGCCGAAGAAGGAAGGCATGCTCCAGTCGGCGCGCATGTGGCTGGACAACCAGTATCTTGTGAGAAGAATAGAGATCACCGAGGCGACAGGCAATGTGAATGCGCTTTCTTTCTCAGCAATCAAAGTGAATAAAGGCCTCAGCGACAGCCTCTTCCTGTTCAACCCCGGAAAAAAGGAGATAGTGGAGCGATAAGTGGGACTCGTCAAGGAAGAAGCGATCATCCTGTCGACGCGTCCCTTCGGTGAGTCGGACAAGATCGTCAGGTTTTATACGCTCGGCTCCGGAAAACTGACCGGTATCGCCAAAGGCGGAAAGAAGAGTCAGAAGCGCTTCATGAACACGCTGGAGTCTTTCAACTGCGTGCACATTGAATATTTCGAGAAGGCGACGAGCAGCATGGTACGCATTGAAAACGCCGACCTCGACCAGTCGAATAGCGGCCTCGAAAAGAGTCTCAGAAAGATCTGCACGGCGAGTTTCTTCACAGAATTCGTCGACAAGCTGACCAAAGAAAAACAGAAGAACGAGCACCTTTTTCAGATTCTGAAGGTCATCTTGCACAACCTGAAACATGTTGAATTTACGATCACCGATATACTATATTATGAGCTGCAAATGCTCGGCTTTCTTGGATACATGCCCAACCTCGCAACGTGCGTGCAGTGCGGTAAGGAACTTCCGGATGCAGAGAAACTGTATTTCTCCAGGGAGAGGGGTGGAACAGTCTGTCTCGGTTGCTCCAGGTCCCTTCCCCATCGGCAGTATCCCCTGGGCTTCATCTCGCACATGTCGCTCCTCGACAGTATGGGACCGGCCAAGAGCAGCGCAGGGTTCGAGCGGCTTGGAAGACAGATCCTCGAGGATTTTGTGGGCTTCCACCTGGCCGTCGAACTCAAGTCCTACAGACTCCTGAAAAGCATAACTGGG
>Ga0316616_100000110_pt1 | contig 20182 bp, 16 predicted proteins | sample OWC_Aug_M1_C1_D1_FD_207660 | JGI IMG/M metagenome (GOLD analysis project Ga0316616, IMG submission 207660) | Wetland soil microbial communities from Old Woman Creek delta, Ohio, United States - OWC_Aug_M1_C1_D1_B | ecosystem: Environmental > Terrestrial > Soil > Wetlands | place: USA: Ohio... | reverse complement strand
GGCGGGTCACGGCCTCGACGATGGGCGGAAAGGCGTGCCCGTGGATCAGGGAGGTGTAGTTGTTGAGGAAATCGATCCGCACGTTGCCGTCGAGGTCGGTGGTCCGGCAGCCCTTCCCCTCGGCCACGTAGCAGGGGTAGGGCGAGAAAAAGACGCTGGTGCGGGTGGTGCCCCCCTCCAGCACGTGCCCGGCGCGCTCGAACAGCTCGCGGGACCGCTTGGTGCGGTCGCGGTAGGTGGCCAGGATCCGCTCCTCAGCCGCTTGCGGGTGTGCCATGGCGGGTCTCCTTCAGGTGGCGGTGCAGCCGTGTGGTGTGCGGGGCAAGCGAGGCTCATCCGGTGGAGGCTATCGGGAGCCGCGGGGTGGTGTCAACAGAAAAGGCCCGTCCCCGCCAGGGCGCCCGGCGTGCCCTCCCCGAATGGTATGGAAAGGCGCGAACCAGCGCGTTTGCACCTTGACACGGAGGGCGCCCTGATGGGCTAATACGGCCTCGACGGCAAGGCATCCACCCCAGACTTTCGCAGGACACGAACGTCTCCTCCCCGGGAGGCTCCATCGCCGGCCGGCGCGGTCCGGCCTCTTCGCCGATGGAAGCGGCGCGCCGCCACCCGTGGGGGGACGATCTGCCGACTCCGGGTTTCTGGGGCGACCGGTATTGCAGGCATCGGAACGGACATCGTCCCACATCGGACCACTGGGGACCGGGGGATGGGAACGGCCCAGGCAGGCGTGGCCGGCCATCGAGGCCTCCGCCCGGGATGGGGTGGGGAGGCCAGCACTCCACGCGGGCACTATCGCCGCACTGATGAGGAGGGAGCCATGAAGCGGACGGGCGTGTTGCTGTGTGTGCTCCTGGTGTGCGTCCTGGCGGTCGCCGTGCCCGCCCAGGCCGGCACCAAGCAGTTCAAGCTGGGCGTCATGGGGCCGATGACCGGCGATCAGGCGCGGTGGGGCCTCGATCTGCTGCACTCGTCCCAGATCGCCGGCGACGAGCTGAACGCCAAGGGCGGGGTGCTCGGGGCCAAGGTCGTCGTCGTGGGTGAGGACGACCAGCACAACCCGAAGATGGGCGAGGCCGTGGCGCAGAAGTTCGTCGACGACAAGGAGGTCATGGGGGTCGTCGGCCCATACAACAGCGCCGTGGTGCTGGCCATCACCCCGATCTTCGAGAAGGCCAAGCTGGTCCACATGGGGGCCAGCTTCAGCAACCCAAAGATCACCGAGCAGGGATTCAAGTCGGTCTTCCGCGTGAACAGCCGCGACGACCGGCAGGGCCCGGCCGGGGCCGAGTACGTCCTGAAGACCCTGAAGGCCAAGAAGGTCACAGTGCTGGATGACCAGACCACCTTCGGCAAGGGCGTGGCCGACGAGTTCGTGAAGGCGCTCGAGGCCGCGGGGACCAAGCCGGCGCGCTCCGTGATCAAGCAGGGCGACAAGGACTTCCGCGCCGTGCTGGGCACCATCCCCAAGGATACCGAGGCCATCTACTTCGGCGGCTACGCGCCGGAGGCGGCGCTCCTCGTGCGGCAGATGAAGGAGCTGGGGCTGAAGGCGGTGTTCCTGGGGCCGGATGGCCTGTTCGAGCCCGAGGACTACATCAAGGCCGCCGGTGGGGCCGCGGACGGGTCCATCGTGACCGCCCTGGCGGCGCCGCCGGAGAGCGTGCCGGCCGCCAAGGAGTACATCAAGAAGTATGAGGCCAAGCACGGGACGATCGGCCCCTACTCGCTGAACGCCTACGACGGGGCCAACATCATCTTCGCCGCCATCAAGCGGGCGGGCAAGCTCGACCGGGGCGCGATCATGGCCGAGGTGGCCAAGACCAAGGACTACAAGGGCATCTCCTCGGGCCGGCCGGTCACCTTTGACGCCAAGGGCGACAACGTCAACGCCGCGGTGTACGTGTACAAGGTCGCCGACGGCAAGTTCAGCCTGCTGTCGGAGATCACCTTCGCAAAGAAGTAGAAGCCCCGCGCTTCGCCGGCTGCTGGGGCGAAGCGAGTTCTCTAACAACCTCCCAGGAATAAGCCGGGGGGCGGAGCCCGCTCCGCTCCCCGGCTGCACGGGGCCCCATGGAACTGCACCAGATCCTCGACATGCTGCCCCAGCAGATCGTCTTCGGGCTGACGCTGGGGAGCATCTATGCACTGCTGGCCCTGGGCTTCACCATGGTCTACGGGATCCTGGAGATGATCAACTTCGCCCACGGCGAGGTGTTCATGGTGGGGAGCTTCCTGGGCTGGGGCCTCTTCCTGCAGGTGCTGCAGCACAAGCTCGTGCCGATCACGGCCGTGGTCCTGGTGCCGCTGATGCTCGTCGTCGCCATGGTCGGCTGCGCCCTCCTGGCCATGGCCATGGAGCGGCTGGCGTACCGTCCCCTGCGCAAGGCCCAGCGCCTGGCGCCCCTCATCACCGCCGTCGGCGTCTCGATCTTCCTGCAGAATGCCGTCCTGCTGTTCCAGCTCTGGTTCATGCAGGGGCCGCGCACCCGCGTCTACGAGACCGAGAAGATCTTCCCCTACACCAGCCGGATCGAGGTCGGGGGCGCCAGCATGACCTACCTGGCCATCACCATCCTGGCCATTTCCATCCTGCTGATGCTGATCCTGGAATGGTTCATCAACAAGACGTCCCTGGGGCGCGCCATGCGCGCCACGGCCCAGGACAGCGAGATGGCCAGCATCGTGGGCGTGAGCGTGAACGGGACGATCGCGCTCACGTTCTGCGTTGGCGGCGCCCTGGCGGGGGCGGGCGGGATCCTGGTGGGCCTGTACTACACGCAGATCGATCTCTACATGGGCTACTATGCCGGGCTCAAGGCGTTTGCGGCGGCCGTGCTGGGCGGGATCGGGAACGTCCGCGGGGCGATGCTGGGGGGCTACTTCCTGGGGGTGGCCGAGGCCCTGTCGGTCACCTTCCTGAACCCCGCCTACAAGGACCTCATCGCCTTCGTGATCCTGATCCTGGTATTGCTCTTCCGGCCGGGGGGGCTTCTGGGCGAGAACGTGCCGGAGAAGGTCTAGCCCGGAGCATTCACGAAGGAGCCCGTGAATGCTCCGGGCTAAGTGACCAATTGAGACCTGGTCGTTCCCGCATTCCCGAGCAGGTTCGCGAGGGCTGCGGGCCAGGGGCGGCATGACTGGAGCACTCGGAGTGGGGGGCGGCCTGCGAACGTTGCGGGACCGGGTTGGTCCGCGCGGGCGCACGGCCCTGGCCCTAGCCGCCTGCCTGCTCTTTCCCCTGCTGGCCCCGAGCGAGTACTGGATCCGCGTGGCGGGGATGATCGGCCTGTACAGCATGCTGGCCCTGGGCCTGAACATCGTGGTGGGCTTTGCCGGGCTGCTGGACCTCGGCTACGTCGCCTTCTACGGGATCGGGAGCTATCTGTACGCGATCCTGGCCTCGCCGCACTTCGACATCCATCTGCCCTTCTGGCTGCTCCTGGTGCTGTGCGTCCTGGCCACCGCGCTCTCGGGGGTCGTCATCGGGGCGCCGACCCTGCGCGTGAAGGGGGACTATCTCGCCATCGTCACCCTGGGCTTCGGCGAGATCGCCTACATCCTCTTCATCAACCTGGACCGGCCCATCAACATCACCAACGGGGTGAACGGTCTGCTCGGCGTGGATCCGCCCACGTTCTTCGGCTTCACGGTGGGGACCCCATTCGAGCTGGCCGGGCTCGAGGTCACCCGGACCACGCAGTTCTATTACCTCATTCTCTTCTTCACGCTGGCCATCACCTTCTTCGTCTACCAGATCAGGAATTCCCACATCGGGCGAGCCTGGGCGGCCATCCGCGAGGACGAGGTGGCGGCCCTGGCCATGGGGATCCACACGACGCGGCTCAAGCTCCTGGCCTTTGCCATCGGTGCCTCGACGGCGGGGGTGGCCGGGGCGGTGTCGGCCTCGTGGTCCTCGTCGGTCTTTCCCGACAGCTTCCTGTTCATGGAGTCCATCAACATCCTGTGCATGGTGATCCTGGGGGGGATCGGCAGCATTCCCGGCGCCATCGTGGGCTCGGCCCTCTTGGTGGGGATCCCGGAGGTGCTCCGGGATCTGCGCATCTACCGGCTGACGGCCTTTTCCCTGATCCTGATCCTGATGATGATCTTCCGCCCCCAGGGCATCCTGGGCAGCGAGCAACGGCGGAAGGAGCTGCTGGCCGAGCGGGAGGAGGAGCCCGAGCCGGCCGGGCCCGTTCCCGCGGCCAAGGAGTGAAGCCGTGGCCCTCCTGGACATCCAGGGCCTCACCATGGCCTTCGGGGGCCTCAAGGCGCTCGACAGCCTCGACCTCGTGGTGGAGGCTGGCGAGATCGTCAGCGTCATCGGGCCGAACGGCGCGGGGAAGACTACCCTCTTCAACGTCATCACCGGCCTGTACCGCCCCACGGACGGGCGCCTCCTGTTCGACGGGGAGGATCTGGCCGCCCTACCGGCCTACGCCATCACGGCCAGGGGAATCGCCCGGACCTTCCAGAACATCCGGGTGTTCCCGAATCTCACCGTCCTCGAGAACGTGATGGTGGGCATGCACAGCCACCTCAGGAGCGGGGTGCTGGGCGCCTTCTTCCATCCCCCCAGCCAGCGGAGGGAAGAGGCGGCCTTGCGCGACAAGGCGCGGGAGCTGCTGGGCCTGTTCGGGGATCGGCTGCTGCCGGAGGCCGAGGAGCACGCCGTCAATCTGTCCTATGCCAACCGCCGCCGCCTCGAGATCGCGCGGGCCCTGGCCGCGGATCCGAAGGTGTTGCTGCTGGACGAGCCGACGGCCGGGATGAATCCCCCCGAGACCGCCGAGTGCATCGCCCAGATCCGGAAACTGCGCGAGCGGGGTCTGACGATCATCCTGATCGAGCACAAGCTCAGCGTGGTCATGGCGATCTCGGATCGGGTCGCGGTGCTGGATTACGGCATCAAGATCGCCGAGGGCAAGCCCCAGGACGTCGCCAACGACCCCAAGGTGATCGAGGCCTACCTCGGCCGCCAGCGGGCCACGGGCTGAGGGCGGAGCCATGCTGCGCCTCTCCGAAGTGCACACCCATTACGGGCCGGTCAAGGTCCTGCGGGGCATCTCCATCGAGGTGCAGCAGGGCGAGATCGTCTCGCTGCTGGGCAGCAACGCCGCCGGGAAGTCGACGACCCTGCGCACCATCTTCGGCGTGGTGCGGCCGACCCGGGGGACGGTGGAATTTCGCGGCGAGCGGATCGACCACCTGCCGCCCGAGACCATCGCCCGGCGCGGGATCGCGCTGGTGCCCGAGGGCCGGCGCATCTTCCCGCGCATGAGCGTGCTGGAGAACCTGCAGATGGGCGCCTTCGTGCGACGGGATGCGGAGGGCGTGGCGGCGGACCTGGAGCGCGTCCTCCAGATGTTCCCCCGGCTGAAGGAGCGCCTGGCCCAGACGGGGGGCACGCTCTCGGGGGGCGAGCAGCAGATGCTGGCCATCGGGCGGGCCCTCATGGCCCGGCCGACACTCATCTGCCTGGACGAGCCGTCCATGGGGCTGTCCCCCATCCTGGTGGAGCGGGTCTTCGAAGCCATCCAGCGCATCAACGCCGAGGGCGTCACGGTCTTCATGGTGGAGCAGAACGCCCAGATGGCGCTCAGCATCTCGAGCCGGGGCTACGTGCTGGAAACCGGCGCCCTGGTCCTGCAGGGCAGCCGGGAGGAGCTGCTCAGCAACCAGATGATGAAGCGGGCGTACCTTGGAACCTAGCAGACTGCTGAAAACGGCCCATCTGCGGACACCCATCTGACGATGGGTACCCGGCGCTACCGCGGCGCTGCGACGTACGTGCTCAGTACGCCTCCGACCCACCTGCGGTGGGCACCCCGCGAATCGCGCGGCGCCTTGCACCTGGGCCTTTCTGAGCAGCCTGCGCGAAAGCGAGTCTTTCAGCAACCTGCTAATTGTAAGTACGGCAGGTTGGGCGGCGCGAAGCGCCGCCCGAGGGAAGGGGAGAGCGTGAGCGAGCAGATCTCGATGCCGTGGGCGTCGGCGACGGCGCAGGCATACCTGCAGCAGATGGGCGGGACGCTCGCGGCGATGAAGCCGCGGGATCTGGCGGATCGGGTGCGGGCGCTGGCGGACGAGCACGAGGCCTGGGTGGACGGCGCGTGCCTCACCTTCTACGCCGGGACCAACGCGATGAGCCCCGCGGCCCGGGCCCTGCTCGCCTCCAGCATGGCGACGCGCCCCAGCATGGGGCACCCCGGCGACAAGTATCAGCCGGGCGTCCGGTTCCTCGAGCAGGTCGAGACGCTGGCCGTGGACGCTTGCCGGCGGCTGTTCCGTGCCCGATTCGCCGAGGTGCGGCTGCCAAGCGGCTCCAGCGCGAACCTCAGCGTGTTCATGGCGCTCACCCGGGCCGGCGACCGGATCCTGGCCTTGCCGGAGTGGGCGGGCGGCCACCCCACCCACCGGGAGGAGGGGATGGCCGGCCTCCATGGCCTCCACATCCGCGACGTGCCCTTCGACCCGGCGCGGATGCAGATCGACCTCGAGGGCCTGCGCCGGGTTGCCAGGGAGGTCCGCCCGCGGCTGATCATCGTCGGGGCCAGCCTGGTCCTGTTTCCCTATCCCCTCCGGGAGGTCCGGGCCATCGCCGAGGAGATCGGCGCGCTGGTGATGTACGACGGGGCGCACCTGGCCGGGATCATCGCCGGAGGGCAGTTCCAGGATCCGCTGGCCGAGGGGGCGCACCTCTTCACCAGCTCGACCTACAAGACGCTCGGCGGACCCCCGGGCGGGCTGGTGCTGACCAACGACCCCGAGATCGCCCGCCGCATCGACGCCGTGGCGTACCCAGGCATGACCGCCAACTTCGACTGCGCCAGGGTCGGCGCGCTCGCCGTCGCGGCTGCCGAGCTGCTGGAATTCGGCCCGGCCTACGCCCGAGACTGCCTGGCCAACGCCCAGGCCCTGGCGCAGGCCCTGGCGGCGGACGGCTTCGAGGTCGTGGCGGCGGCCCACGGCTTCACGCGGTCCCACCACATCGCCGTGGACGTCCATGCCCTGGGGGGCGGCGCACCGGTGGCCCGCCGGCTGGAAGGGGCGAACATCATCCTGAGCAAGTTCATCCTGCCCCGCGACGCGGGCGGGCCGGCGGGGCGGATGAGCGGGCTGCGCCTCGGCCTGCAGGAGGTGACCCGGCGTGGCCTGGGGGTCGCCGAGATGCCGGCGATCTCTCGGCTCATGCGCCGCGTGGTGCTGGAGGGCGCGGATCCCGCCGCGGTCGCCGCGGAGGTCCGGGCGCTGCGCCAGCGGTACGCCCGGGTGCAGTACTGCTTTTAGCCCGGATTATTCACGAGAGAGCCGTGAATAATCCGGGCTTACCTGGCCAGGACCAATTCCGGCCCGCAGCGCCAGGATACTTGCTGGTGGGCGGGTCGGGTACCCGTCCCGCGTCCCGCGGGAGGGGTGCAGTGTCACGCTGCACAGGCGACGCGTGATCGGTCCCGAACCGCCGACCACAAGGGATTTGGTAAGCCCGCATTGTTCGCGAGCTGTATTCGCGAAGAATGCGGGCTGGGGGGCCGAGTCGTGAGGCTGGTCTGTGACTGGGGTCATGAGCCGTCGGATTCCGCCCTGCACCGCCTCTGTCCGGAGTGCCGGGCGCCGCTCAGCTTCCGGTACGAGGCGCCGATCCGCCTGGGGACCGGCCGCGGCATGTGGCGGTTTGCCGAACGCCTGCCGGAGGGCCCCGGCAAGCGGGTGACCCTGGGCGAGGGGGACACACCCCTGGTCCGCACCCGGCTCCCCCTGGGCTGCGCGGTGCACTGGAAGGTCGAGGCGCGCAATCCCACCGGGTCTCAGAAGGATCGCGCCCTCGCCGTGGCCATCGCCGCAGGCCTCGGCCGGGGGGCGACGCGGGTCATCATGGCCTCGACCGGCAGCGCGGGGATGTCCTGTGCGGCCTATGCCGCCCGCGCCGGGATGCGCTGCGCCATCCTGTGCCCCGGGGATACGCCCACCGAGCGCCTGGCGGCCATGTGGATGAACGGGGCGCAGGTGCTGCGCGTGGACGGCAGCTTCGAAGAGCTGATGCAGATCATCGCCATCGCCCGCACCGAGCTCGGCTACTACGAGACCACCACGTACCGCAAGGCGAACCCCTACCAGGCCGAGGGACCCAAGACGATCGCCTATGAGATCGTCGAGGAGCTGGGGGCCTCGCCCGATGCGGTGCTGGTGCCGATCGGCGGCGGGGGGACCCTGGCGGGGATTTGGCGCGGCTTCACGGAGCTGGCAGGGCTGGGCCTGGCGAAGCGCCTGCCCCGCATGGTCGGCATCCAGAACGTCCGCTTCAACGCCCTGGCCCTGGCGCTGGAGCGGGGCCTGCACACCGACGAGGAGGTCGCGGACCTCAAGCTGGATGCGTCGATCCCCGTCCTCACCAAGAATCTCAAGCACGCGGTCCCGCCGGACACGGAGGACGCCCTGCGGGCGCTGCGGGAGAGCGGCGGCCAGGTCGTGACCGTCACCGACGAGGAGGCGCTGGCGGCGCAGCGGGAGCTGGCCCGGGCGGATGGCCTCTTCGCCGAGCCCTCATCCAGCGTGGGCCTGGTCGCCGCGCGGCGACTGATCGAGGGGGGCGCCCTGGCGCCGGACAGCGTGGCGGTGGCGGTGGTGACCGGATCCGGGCTGCGGGAGATGGACACCGTCGCCCAGCACCATCGGCCCGAGATCCCGCGCCTGGCCGTCGGGGAGACCCTGGAGCGACTGCGCGCCGGCACCTAGCCCGCATTATTCGCGAATAGTGCCCGCGAACAATGCGGGCTTAACAGAAGCCCTTAGGATTGGTGACCCAGGACGGATCGAGCACTTCTGGCGCCTCTCGACACCGCAGCCTTCCCGTGGGACGCAGGACAGATGATCGGCGCGCCTACCACCGGGAGTCATCCCGCGGCAGGATTGGCCGTTGCCATGTTAGCCCGGATTATTCACGGTTCTTTCGTGAATAATCCGGGCTAGGCGGAGGCGCCCGCGGCGGGTTGCTTGGCGCTGGTGAGCAGCAGGGCCAGGGACTGGGCCCGGGACCAGCCCATGGCGGTGAATCGCACCCCATGCCTGATGGGGCCCCCGGGGAACCGCTGCTCGGGGGGATCCATCCAGACCACCTCGCCCTCGCCCCGGATCGTGCCCTGCGTGCCGTGGAGTGTGAGGTCCAGCATCGCCCCCGCCGGTAGGGCCTTTGACAGGCGCAGCAGCAGCCCCCCGCGGCTGATGTTCCCCGTCTGCCCCCGGATGGGCCCTGCCGCGGACCCTCTCGCCTGACAGGTCACGGGCAGGTCGACGGGCACCCGGACCACGGATCGGCGGTTGGTCCCCTCGGCGGGGAGCAGGGTCTGGATGGCCTGCATCTGCTCGGGGGTGAGGTAGGTGAAGGCCACGCCGTGGAGCACGCCTGCCCCCGCCGGCTCTTCGGGTGATCGCTCGGCCTCCCACACCACCTGGGCCTCCACCTCGACGGTTCCCAGGTCGGTCTGGAGACGGATCTGCAGCGGGGTGGGGGCCGGTAGCCGCTCCTCCAACTCAAGGCAGGCGCCGCCCTGGCTCAGGTTCCGGGTCCAGCCGCTCCGGGGGAGCGCCTGGGGTGAGGCCGCCGGGACAAGGCGGACAGGGATCTGCACGTCGTACCGCGGGAAGCGTCGCTCTGCGGCTGCCTGGGTCATCGGAGTCTCCCTAGCCCGGAGTATTCACGAAAAAGCCGTGAATACTCCGGGCTAATGGGTTTCTCTACCCATGGCAGACCGCCCGGCGAAGCGCAAGAGAGATTCTAGCCCGGAGAATTCACGGGCCCTTTCGTGAATGCTCTTGGCTCAGGGCTTGCCGGCCTCGCGGATCAGCAGCCCCGTGGTGGAGATGCGCAGCTCCAGCTGCATCGGACGGACCACGGGGACGAAGGTGGCCGACCCGTACTCGACGTCTAGCAGGGGCGCCAGCGCGACGTACCGCTGGCGCAGATCGAACATGTCGAGGGGCTTGGGTTGGGCGAGGGGAAAGAGCGTGCGGGGTCCCGCCCGCTCCTGCTCAAGGGACCGATACCGCCCGGCCACGCGGTCCAGCTCGTAGGCTGTGTGCAGCCCGAGGAAGTTGCCCAGGGACTTCCACTTGAGCACGCGGGCATCCACGTAGATCTCGTCACCCGCCAGGCTGTAGGCCGCCTCGCGGCCGTCGGGGAAGCGGAAGACGGCGGTGAAGCGCTGCGGCCCTGCCGGCTGGACGGTGATGCGGGCGGCCACCTCCTCCCGCGTCAACGCGGCATACCCGTAGATCGCGATGCCGACCGTGGCCAGCAGGGCCCCCACGGCCAGCAGGAGCAGCCCGGAGAGGAGTCGGATCAGGAACCGTGTCGGGCGACGCCGGCGCAACGCACGGACGCTGGTGCCCGCCACGAGGAGGCCGAGCAGGGCGAGGAGCGCCGCCACGAGGACCAGCGGGGTCGTGAGCCAGGCGAGCGAGGGTAGCATGGGTGACTCCTCTCCGATTCGGGAAGGACGGGCGGCCCGGATCGTTGACGCCAATGGGATGGCACCACGGCTGCAGAGTAGGCCAGACGGGTGGCCTTGCGCAAGTCCTTCCCCGAACCGCGGCCCACGGGGCCGGCTCGCCCCGCCGGCCGCGGTTAATCAGACAGCTATGCCCCTGCGGAGACGATATAGCCGTTCGCCCAGAGAATTCACGAAGGTTCCCGCGCATTCTCTGGGCTGGGCGGAATCAGGGCAGCAGGAAGGCGCTTGCAACGAAGTGGCCGTCTGGCCTATGCTCGGCGGCAGCGAGGTCAGCCTATGAGTACAGGGATCAGCGAGCGGCGTTTCACGCGGTACGACATCCGGCTGCCCGTCCTCTACAAGCGCCAGGGGACAGCAGCGGGCAAGGCAGGTGTCGGCTGGACGCGGAACCTGAGCGTCGGTGGTGCCTGCATCGACTTCGACGAAAAGCTCGAGGCCAAGACGGTCATCGGCGTGCTTTTCCAGACCGACCGCGGCCCCATCGAATTGGAGGCGGAGGTCGTGTGGACCGCCTCGGTGCACGGCCTGGACGGCGGGATCGGCCATGGGCTGTCCTTCACCCGGGTCGGGCCGCAGCAGCAGGTCGCGGTGGAGCGCCTGCTGGCGGGGCTGGGACCGGCCATGCGGACCGGACACCGGCTGCCGCTGGACATCCCGGTCAAGGTGACCCGGCGGGACCGTCCGGCAGAGGTCATCAGCGGGCGGACCGGCAATGCCAGCCGCGGCGGGGCGTTGCTGCTGCTTCCGCAGGCACTCGATGCGGGAACCCTGGTCACGGTGCGGCTCCAGGCGCCTCGCGGCCCCCTCCGGCTCGACGCGTCGGTCGCCTGGGTCGAGCCGCCGGAGAAGCGGCGCCCGGGCGAGAACGTCGGGCACGGGGTGCAGTTCGTGTCACCCGACTGGTCCACGTCTCTGGCCCTGGGCCTCCTGCTGACCGGGGCGTCGTAACAGGCTGCTGTCAGTAGCCGACGTCCCGGGCGGCCGCGAGCAGGACCGCGGCGCTGCGCTCGAGCGCAGCCTGCTCGTCGGGGGACAGGCTCGGGTGCAGCGTTGACAGGATGCCCCCGGCGCCGATCAGGCGCGGCAGGGAGAAGCAGACCTCGTCGAACCCCGGGGTGCCCGCTGCGACGCCGGAGACCGTCAGGAGCACCCGCTCGTCGTCCCGGATGGCGGCGATGATGCGGCAGACGCCCGCGCCGACCCCGTAATAGGTGGCCCCCTTGCCCTCGATGATCCGGTAGGCCGCCCGGCGCACGCCGTCGTCGATGCGGGACCTGGCCTCCTGCGTGAGGGGGCGGCCCGCCTGCGCGGCGAAGTCGGCGAGCGGGATCCCCCCGGCCTGGGCGGAGGACCAGAGCAACGCCTCGGAGTCCCCGTGCTCCCCCAAGACGTAGGCGTGGACGGACTGCGGGGCGATGCCCAGGTGTTCCCCCAGGAGGGCGCGGAACCGGGCCGTGTCCAGGATCGTCCCAGACCCGATCACCCGGCCGGAGGCCGCCCCCGAGAGCCGGCGCACGACATGGGTGAGGACGTCCACGGGATTCGACACGACGAGCAGGACGGCGCCCGGGGCGTGCTGCAGGACCTCGGCGGTCACCTGCTCGAAGATCCGGACGTTCCGCTGGAGCAGTTGCAGCCGCGTCTCGCCCGGGCGCTGATTCACCCCGCAGGCCAGAACCACGACCCCAGCGCCGCCGAGGTCGGCGTACCCCCCGGCGGTAATCCGCACCGGGGCGGCGAACGGGGTGGCGTGCAGGATGTCCTCGGCCTGGGCCCGCGCCAGGGCGGTGTTGACGTCGATCAGGATGATCTCGCTCGCCGCCCCAGTCAACGTCACCGCATAGGCAACCGACCCCCCGACGAACCCGCATCCGACAATCCCGACCTTCACGCTGTATCCCCTTAGCCCGCGTTATTCGCGGGCGTGTTCGCGAATAACGCGGGCTAGATCCATGATCTCCATGCGGAAGTTGTCGTCCGGGTGCTTGGCCGAAGGCCCCTGGATCAGGATGACCAGGTTCCCCGTCACCTCGTGGGCCCGCATCCACTCCCGCGCGAACTGCTTCCAGTCCTCGGGGTCCTCGGCGAGGTGCTCCGGGTAGACACCGTAGGAGAACTGCAGGCCCTGGCAGATGGACTCGCTGGCGCTGATGGCGGTGACCCACACCGGCAGCCGCTGGCGGGCGAAGCGGCGGGCCGTGGTGCCGGTCCGCGTCGGCACGATGACGGCGGCCGGGCTCATGCGCTCGAGAGCACTCTCGATGGTCATGGCCAGCAGATCGCCGGGCGTGACCGTGGAGCCCTGGGCCACGGCGCGCAGGGCCTCCCGGACCCGGTAGCCCGGGCGAAACGGCTCGACCGCCGTGGCGATCTTGGCCAGCATGGCCACGGCATCCACGGGGTACTTCCCCATGGCCGACTCTCCCGAGAGCATCACGCAGTCGGTGCCGTCCAGGATGGCGTTGGCGACGTCCGTCGCCTCCGCGCGGGTGGGGCGGCGATTCTCGATCATCGACTCCAGCATCTGCGTGGCCGTGATCACCGGCTTGCCCGCCAGGTTGGCCTGCCGCATCAGCCGCTTCTGGACGACCGCGATCTGCTCGATGGGGATCTCGACCCCCAGGTCCCCCCGGGCGATCATGATGCCGTCCGACGCCTCCAGGATCGAGTCGAGGTGCTCGAGCGCCCGCGAGCGCTCGATCTTGGCGATGAGGAAGGGCTGGTAGCCGAGGGCCGACGCGGCCTGGCGGACGGCCGCGATGTCGGCGCCGGACTCGACGAAGGACTGGCTGACGGCATCCACGCCGGCGCCGGCAGCAAACTGGAGCCACTCCCGGTCCCGCTCGGTGAAGGCGCTGACGCCGAGCTCGATGCCCGGCAGGTTGAGGCCTTTGCGCGAGCGGAGCTCGCCCCCGACCAGCACGCGGCAGGCGACGCGGCAACCCTCGACGCGGAGGACCTCGAGCTGGATCACCCCGTCGTTCAGGAAGAGAGTATTGCCCGGCTTCACCGCCTGGGGGAGCCGGGTGAAGGTGACGGAGGCGTGCCGGGCGTCGCCCGCGACGTCCTCGGTGGTCAGCGTGAAGGGATCGCCCGGCGCGAGCGTGACCGGCTCGCCGGCGATCTGTCCGATCCGCATCTTGGGACCGGGAAGATCGGCCATGATCGCGACGCGCCGCCCGACGGCGGGCGAGGCCGCCCGCAGCCGCTCGATCACCCGCCGGTGACTGTCGAAGTCCCCGTGGGAGAAGTTGAGCCGGGCCACGTTCATGCCGGCCCGGATCATCTGCTCCATGACCTCGGGCGACTCGGACGCCGGCCCGATCGTGCAGACGACCTTGGTCTTGTTGGGCGGGAGCTTCATGCGCGTGCCTCCTGTCGGGCTCAGCGGAGATCCCGCGGCTGGCCGGTGCAGGCCAGGACACTGCTCCAGACCCAGCCCTCGGGGTCGATCTTCTTGCGCCGGCAGGTGGCCAGCGGGATGGGGACGTGGGTGAAGTCCTGGCCCCAGTAGCTCACGACCATGTTGGTGCGGCCCGTCATGCCGGCGTGGACGGCGTTGTGGCCCAGCAACAGGCAGAAGGCGGAGTCCGAGGCGTTGGCCGGGAGGCTGCGGATGGCGTAGCTCGGGTCCAGGTACTTCAAGTTCACCTCCATCGGGATGCGGCCGAAGTAGGCCCGGATCTGGTCGCGGAGGAACAGGCCGATGTCCCCGAACTTGACGTTCCCGGACTTGTCTCGCTCGCCGGAGGCTCCCATGAGGTCCTGCCCGGCCCCCTCGGCCACCACCACCAGGGCATGGCCCCGCTGCTGTAGCCGCTGCCGCAACGCCGCCAGGAAGCCGTCGAGCGTGAAGGGGACCTCCGGGACCAGGCAGAAGTTGATGTCGTTGCCGGCAATGGAGGCAAAGGCGGCGATGAAGCCGGACTCGCGCCCCATGAGCTTGACCAGGCCCACGCCGTTGCGCGCGCCGGTCGCCTCGCTGTGGGCGGCGTAGACCACCCGGCGCGCCTCGGAGACGGCGGTCTCGAAGCCGAAGGACTTCTGGACGAAGGAGATGTCGTTGTCGATGGTCTTGGGGATACCGATCACGGCGATCTTCAACCCGCGCCGGGCGACCTCCTGGCTGATGGCCTGGGCGCCCCGCAGCGTCCCGTCCCCCCCGATGGCGAACAGGATGCCGACGTTCATCCGGTCCAGCGTGTCCACCATCTCGCCGACGTCCTGCGGCCCGCGCGAGGAGCCCAGGATCGTGCCGCCGGACTCATGGATGCGGCCCACCATCTCCGGCGTCAGCTCCAGCGGCGTGTGCCCGTGGCGGTAGGTCAGGCCCTCGTAGCCGTAGGGGAAACCGAAGATGGTCTTGACGCCGTAGTGGTAGTGCGCGCTCATGACGATGGCCCGGATGACGTCGTTCAGCCCGGGGCACAGCCCGCCGCACGTCACGATCCCGCACTTCAGCTTGGAGGGGTCGAAGTAGACCTTGGCCCGGGGCCCGGCCACTTCCATGCAGGGGGGCTGCTTCCCGGGGCCGAGAGAGGGTAGGAGGTCCTCGAGGTGGGTGTGGTAGAGGACGTGCTCCTCTTCGTTGACGTACCGGAACCCGCTCACCGGCGAGGGGATCCGGCATTCCCCCAGCCGCTCGATGGTGAAGTCAGGCGCGTTGGCTTCCATGGGTGTCCCCCGTTTCTTCCGATCCGGCCCCCGTGTCGGTCGAGCCGCCGGTCCAGGAGAATAATGCCACGACGGACCGGGCCTGCACCACATAGGTCGGCCCCGGCACCGGGGCTGCCTCGGCCCAGTCGGCTATGTCCCCTGGAGACTCCAGGGCGGTGTCGATCCAGCGCCGCCAGGGTCCCTCGGCCCCCTGGAGCGGCGGAGGCACCTCGAAAGTCAGCGGTTCCCAGTAGGCGTTGAGCATGAGGTGGGCGGCCCAGTTGCCGGCCAGACCATCCGCGGTACCCCCCAGGCTGCCGGCCGTTCCCGCCAGGCTGTGGGCCGTAGCCGCCAGGGCATGGGAATGATTGGCCCAGTCCGGCTGGTGAAGCCTGACGCCGTGCCAGTCGATCCGGGCCTGGCGCAGCACCTGGTTGAGGGTCAGCGCCTCGCGCTCGGGGCTGCCCTCGCGGGCGAGGCGGTGGGCGATGAGGCGCCGGACGAAGCGCAGGATGTCCGGGTGCCGCTCCGCGAGCGCCCAGTCAAACCAGCTCACCTCGCTGTCCTGGCAGTAGGCGTTGTTGTTGCCCCGCTGCGTGCGCCGGACCTCGTCGCCCATCAGGAGCATGGGGGTGCCCAGCGACAGCAATGTAATGGCCAGGAAGTTCTTCACCTGGCGGGTCCGGAGCGCCTCGATGGCCGGATCTGCCGTCGGTCCCTCCGCGCCGCAGTTCCAGCTCAGGTTCTGATCCGTCCCGTCCCGGTTGTCTTCGCCGTTGGCCTCGTTGCGCTTCGTGTTGTAGGAGACCAGGTCGTTCAGCGTGAAGCCGTCGTGGCAGGTGACGAAGTTGATGCTCTGCTCGGGCTCCCGCTCCTCGTGCCCGTAGAGATCCGGACTGCCGAGGAGGCGAGCCTGGAGCCTGGACACCGTACCGTCGTCGCCCTTGAGGAAGGCCCGCACGTCGTCGCGGAACTTCCCGTTCCACTCCTTCCAGCTGTCGCCGATGAAGGTCCCCACGTGGTAGAGGCCGGCGGCGTCCCAGGCCTCGGCGATCAGCTTGGTCCCGGCGAGGGCGGGGTCGGATTCGATGTCCCAGAGGATGGGCGGGTTCTCCAGCGGCCGGCCGGACTCGTCCCGGGTGAGGATCGAGGCCAGGTCGAACCGGAAGCCGTCCACGTGCATCTCCTCCACCCAGAAGTGGAGGCTGTCCAGGATGAGGCGCCGCACGATAGGGTGATTGGCGTTCAGGGTGTTCCCAGTCCCCGTGTAATTGGCGTAGCGGGACCGGTCGCCCTCGAGGAGATAGTAGGCCTCGTTGTCCAGGCCCTTGAAGCAGAGCATGGGCCCTAAGTCGCCACCCTCGGCGGTGTGGTTGTAGACGACGTCCAGGATCACCTCGATCCCGGCCTGGTGGAGCGCCTTCACCATGTCCCGGAACTCGTCCAGGGGGCCCAGCAGATCCTGCCGGGCGCTGTAGCCCCGGTGCGGGGCGAAGAAGGAGACGGGGCAGTAGCCCCAGTAGTTCAGGCGGCCGGGGGGCGCGTCCTGCGGGTCGAACTGGTAGACCGGCAGCAGCTCGACGGCGGTCACGCCCAGGTCGCGCAGGTAGGGGATCTTCTCGACCAGCCCGGCGTAGGTCCCCCGCCGCTCCGGGGCGATGCCCGAGCTGGGGTGCCGCGTGAAGCCCCGGACGTGCATCTCGTAGATGATGGTCCGGAAGAAGGGCCGCTTGAGGGGAGCGTCGCCTTCCCAGTCGTAGGCGGAAAGATCCGCCACCACGCTCTTCAGGGCGACCGCGGTGTTGTCGCCGGGCCGGGCGGCGGCCTGGCGGTCGTATCCGTCGGGCACGGCGACGCAGCGGCCGTAGGGATCGAGCAGGACCTTGCCCGCGTCGAAGCGCAAGCCCCGCTGGGGCTCGAACGGACCCAGGGTGCGGTATCCGTAGATCTGCCCGGCTGTGAGCCCGGGGACGAGGACGTGCCAGTAGTGATACGTGCGATGGGTGCGCGGATCGAGGGGAATCACCTGTGCCGGACGCGGGGCATCCACGGCATCGAAGAGCAGCAGCTCGACGGCGCTGCTGCGCCGCGAGAAGACGCTGAAGTTGACGCCCTCGGGGCACACCGTGGGGCCGAGGGGAACGCTGCGGCCCGGGCGTGGGGCGGGGGACATGGGGCCTCCGGCCGATCCTGTGGGTGCGCGTGGCGAGTCCGAGGCATGGTACCGGTCCTCTTCCGCGACGTCAAGGAGACGCTTCGGGGAGGCGGGCGCAGAAGACCATTGACGTCGAGGGTTCGAGCCGCCGTATAATCCCCCTGGCCCGCTGAATCCCCGAAGGGTTTCGCGACGTGTCCGAGACGAATGATCAAAGATCCGAAAGGAGCGATCCCATGGCCACCCATCCCCTGGCCGGCACACCCGCCCCCGAGAGCCTGCTGGTGGACGTTGCGCGCCTGGAACGGGAATACCTTGCGCGAACGCCGGACCTCGGTGATCCCACCCAGCTGGTGAGCTTCGGGACCAGTGGGCACCGCGGGACGCCCCTGGACGGCACATTCACCGAGGCCCATGTCCTCGCCATCGCCCAGGCGATCTGCGAGTACCGGAAAGGGCAGGGGATCGATGGGCCCCTCTTCATGGGCAAGGACACCCACGCCGTCTCCACCGCGGCCGAGCGAAGCGCCCTGGAGGTGCTGGCGGCGAACGGGGTGGAGACCTGCATCCAGCCGGGGGGCGGGGCGACGCCGACGCCCGTCATTTCGCGGGCGATCCTGGTCCAGAACCGCGGTCGGTCCCGCGGGCTGGCCGACGGCATCGTCATCACCCCCTCCCACAACCCGCCGGCGGACGGCGGCTTCAAGTACAACCCGCCCGACGGGGGCCCGGCAGACACGGATGTGACCGGCTGGATCCAGACCCGGGCCAACGCGATCCTGCGCGGCCGCAATGCCGAGGTCCGGCGGATGCCCTTGGAGCGGGCGACGGGTGCGCCCACCACGCACCACGACGACTTCGTCGGTCCCTATGTTTCGGACCTGGCCCAGGCCGTGGACCTGGAAGCGATTCGCGCGGCGGGTCTCCGCATCGGCGTGGATCCGCTGGGGGGCGCGACGGCGGCCTACTGGGCACCCCTCGGGGACCGCTTCGGCCTGAACCTCACCGTGGTCAACCCGGCGGTGGACCCCACCTTCCGCTTCATGCGGGTGGACCATGACGGCAAGATCCGGATGGATTGCTCCAGCCCGTACGCCATGGCCGGCCTGGTCGGGCTGAAGGACCGCTTCGACGTGGCCTTCGGCAGTGATCCCGATGGCGACCGGCACGGCATCGTCACACCCTCGGCCGGTCTCCTCAACCCGAACCACTACCTGGCGGTGAGCATCGGCTACCTGCTGACGAATCGCCCGCAGTGGCCGGCGACGGCGGCGGTGGGCAAGACCCTGGTGAGCAGCGGGATCATCGACCGGGTGGTGCAGGGCCTGGGGCGGCGCCTGATGGAGGTGCCGGTGGGCTTCAAGTGGTTCACGCCGGGGCTCTTCGACGGCTCGTGCTGCTTCGGGGGCGAGGAGAGCGCCGGCGCGAGCTTCCTGCGCCGGGACGGGACGGTCTGGACCACGGACAAAGACGGGATCCTGCTGGGCCTGCTGGCCGCGGAGATCACCGCCCGGACGGGGAAGGACCCGGGGAAGCACTACGAGGAATTGGCCGCGCGGTTCGGGGCGCCCGTCTACACCCGCATCGATGCCGCGGCGACGCCGGAGCAGAAGGAACGGCTGAAAAAGCTCTCCCCAGCCGCGGTGACGGCAACAGAGCTGGCAGGGGAGCCCATCCGCGCGCGGCTGACCAGCGCGCCGGGGAACAATGCCTCGATCGGCGGACTCAAAGTCGTGGCAGACAGCGGCTGGTTCGCGGCGCGGCCGTCGGGGACGGAGAACGTGTACAAGCTCTACGCCGAGAGCTTCAAGGGCGCGTCCCACCTGGCCGCCATCGTGGAGCAGGCGCAGGAGATCGTACGCCGTGCCCTGGCGGGGTAGATGCCCGTCTCACCGCCAAGGCGCCACCTGGGCACTCGAGGCCGCCAATGCATGATTTCGGGACCTGACCCCGGACGCTCCTATCGTTTTACCAGGGTCGCGGCCAAGGTGATCTGCGGCCCGGCGAGCGCCTTGGACACCGGGCAGTTCTTCTTGGCGTTCTCCGCCTCTCTCTGGAAGGTGGGCTCATCGATACCGGGGATCTCGGCCTCCGTCTGGAGTTCGATCCTCGTGATGCCGAACCCCTGACCGACAGGCTCGAGGTGGACTCGCGCGGTCGTATGGATGCGCACCGGGGTAAACCCCGCCGACGAGAGCCCCGCGGAGAAGGCCATCGAGAAGCATCCGGCATGCGCGGCAGCGATCAACTCCTCGGGGTTCGTTCCCTTGCCCGCTTCGAATCGAGACGGAAAGGAGTAGGACCCCTCAAAGGCCCCGCTCCCCAGCTTCATCGTTCCTTGTCCGCTGCGCAAATTCCCCTTCCACTCTGCTTCTGAGCTTCGGATGGCCATGGTCACCTCCTTGCTGGTCTCAGCGCCTGTGAAGTCGGGTCATGCCCTCACGGGGATCCCCTCATGGATGATCTCGCCGCCGAGCAAAGTTTTTCCAGGGTACAACCGGAGGCACGAAAAGGGAAGCGGTTTAGGAAGACGGCGGAGAGCGGCAAGGTGGGGTTCTTGCCGGCGCAGTGGGAATCAGTGAGTCCGGCAGAGGTAGGTGTGAAACGTGGTTGGCCCCGCCTGCACCATGCACGTGCGATGACCGCCCCGCTCGACGGCCTCGATCAAGGGCGCGGGGCGAAAACCGCTGACGAGCTTTACCAGCTGACCGACCTCGATCTCCTGCAGGGCGCGCTGCACGCGGGGCAGGGGGACTTCCCCGGCCTCCAGGAGCTTCTCGGCGTCGATCGTCACCCGGACCTGCTCTTCCCGCACCCACGCCGGCGGGGCCTCCTGCGGGCCGACACTCTCGGCAGG
>Ga0316616_100000109_pt1 | contig 20270 bp, 22 predicted proteins | sample OWC_Aug_M1_C1_D1_FD_207660 | JGI IMG/M metagenome (GOLD analysis project Ga0316616, IMG submission 207660) | Wetland soil microbial communities from Old Woman Creek delta, Ohio, United States - OWC_Aug_M1_C1_D1_B | ecosystem: Environmental > Terrestrial > Soil > Wetlands | place: USA: Ohio... | reverse complement strand
GAGCCCTGAGCCGGGTATTCTCATTCTCAAGGCGACGGACGCGCCGGTAAAGAGGCTCAGCTCCGCCCGCACCGCAGAGGCTTGCAATATAGTGCTTCAGGTACCGGTCTGCATTATTCTGCTTCCTTGGTATCCACTGGATATCGAGCCTGATGTTCTTCGTCACAATCAGGTCCTTTATGGCAACTTTCTTCCGGAGGAAAGTGGAATGGCACGATTTCTGGTACTCCGAGAGATGCCAGACCACGACCTGGCTGTCGGTCCGAATTGTCGCACGCGAATATTCAGGAAGGTGCTCAAGGGCAAGGATGACCGCGTTGAACTCGGCCTCGTTGTTGGACGCTCCTCGTTCATAGGAGAAAAAGACCTCCTCTCCCGGGAACAAGGCGACCGAATGACCGTCCCCGCTCCCGTCAACCACAATATCGATCCGCTCCTGCATTGGTACCTCACCATATCCCGTGAAATAGAAATCAGGCTGGATTTCGAATGTTCCAGAATCTTGGAAAAAGGAGGACAGGGCGCGAGGGGGGACCACCGGGCCATCCGCAATCTCCCCAACGTTCCTGTCCTGGTGCAACCGGTTCTCTCCCTCCGGTGGCTATAGAAGGGAATCAGACCTCGTGATATTTAACATTTTTGCTTTGATCGGCAAAATAATGATACAAATCGCCCGGTATGAAGATTGGACCGTTTTCCGGAAAAGGAGCTGTTCAATGAAAGTGCCCAAAAAAATTAACGGATGATCTTTGCGATCGGGATCTCAAGGATATCCTGTGCCCCGGCAGCTTTGAGGCTCGGGATAAGCGTATTGACATGACCTTTCTGCACGACGGTCTGGATGCTATAGAAATCCACACCGTGCAGGCGACTGACCGTAGGTCTTTTAAGGGCAGGGAGAACGGAGACAACCCGCTCCATCGCGTTCTCAGGTACGTTCATGGAGAGGAGCACCTGATGGCGGGCATCGATGACACCGAGAAGCAGCGTTACGATCTCTTCGATGGCGCGGCGCTTTGCCACATCTTCGAAACTCTCGCGGTTGGCGATGATGACCGTATATGACTCCATGATCTGCCCGATGATCTTGAGTCCGTTCCGTCGCAGCGTGGTACCGGTTTCCGTCAGATCCACCACAACGTCCATCAGGTCCGGCACCTTTGCCTCCGATGCACCGAACGAGTGGAAGAGCTGGACCGGAATGCCAATCCGTCCGAAGTACTCCTTGGTAATCTCCGGATACTCAGTTGTCACCCTGCTGTTTGGGCGAATCCTGGTGACATCATCGATCGGTTCATCGCGGTGGACTGCCACCACAATCTTCACCGTTCCTTCTCCCGTCTTTGAATAGGAGAGTGGGGCTACTTCCCGCACTCTCGCCCCGGTCTCCTTCACCCAGTCGAGCCCCGAAATACCCATGTCAAAATACCCCATCTCTACATATTTGGGGATCTCCTGTGGGCGGAGAATCTTCACCTTGCCGATCCGGCTGTCATGGATGAGTGGATTATAATCCCGGTCACCCCGTTTCACCTCAAGGTCTGCTTCCTTGAAGAGCTGGAGGGTCTGAGCTTCGAGGCTGCCTTTGGGAAGTGCGATAGTGATCATGGCATATAATTTGACAGCCCAGGAAAAAAACACCCCTGATTGATAATGGGGTTGGTATGCCTTTGCACTACTGTCGTATACTTTCCTTGTCTCTCATCGAGGATTTAAGAGAGGGAATGGATGACGAGCCCGGAGAGGAGCTTAGGTTCAAACCATGTTGATTTCGGGGGCATAATGCCGTCCTTGTCCGCAATTGAGAGCACGGTATCCACCTGGAGTGGCTGCATTGAGAACGCGACCGCATAGTCCCCCCGGTCAACCATGGCCTCAAGATCGGCGACCGGCCGGGCACCACCAAGGTACTGGAGCCGTGGATCACCACGGGGATCTTTGATCCCAAGAATCCCCTCAAGTACCTGACGCTGTAGGAGCGAGACATCAAGAGAGTTGATCAGATCTGACCGCACCGTATCCGGCAGCGAGCATTCGTACCATATTCTCTCCAGGTACATGTGAAAGACATGGGGACGATCAGTCCTTGGGGAGATCTGGAAAGAACCATTATTTACCGTCCCATAGGGGAGGACCGAACATGTCCGTGAGATCTCCTTCATGAACTCGCCAGGGGTACGTCCCCCAAGGTCACGCACAAGCCGGCTGTACCCATGAATACGGACACCCGAATCGGCAAAGAGTACTCCCATGAACCGTTCTGCTTCACCATTATCATCACCCGAATCCCTGCGCCGTCTTGCTACATTTACGGCGGATTTTGCCCGGTGGTGACCGTCTGCAATGTACAGCCTGCCCACCTGTGAAAAGTTCCCTTCAAGAAGGGAGAGTACCCTGGCATCAGAGATCCTGAAGACCTGGTGGATGGATCCATCTTTCCAGTGTACTTCCTCATCCGGGCATCCTACGGCTAGTGAAGCGATAGAACGGGAGAGATCACCGGAATCCCGGTAAATGAGTACAACCGGGCCGGTCTGGGCATTCACGGTATCGATATGCCGTGTCCGGTCCTCCTCCTTATCATACCTGGTCTGTTCATGCCTCCGGATAATCCCTGATTCATAATCATCGACATGGAGGCAGCAGCAGAGTCCGATGTACGTGTCGGTGGGTGTGATGACCCGGTAGATATACATACACGGCCCGGGATCACGTGCCAACACCCCTGATGACATGAGGGAAGAGAAACGGTCCTTGGCATGCGTATACACACGGGGATCAGTCGGGGCCAGTTCAGGAAGCTCGGCGTCCGGACGGCTGATACGTAAAAAACTCATTGGATTATCCCTGATGACAATCCGTGCCTCGTCGGCGGTTACTACATCATAGGGCACCGCAGCAACCTGCGGGGCAGCATCCCGGACAGGCCGGACTGCTGCGAAAGGAAAGATTCTAACCATGAAAATACCGGCTCTCTTTACTCATTTCCTCTGACACTATATTATTCCAGTGACACCCATAGTATGTGGCAATGGGCGACACAGTCACGATACGGCGGGCAAGACCTGAAGATATCACCGCTGTCTCTGATATCGAGCAAGTCTCCTTCCCGGATCCCTGGAGCGCGGGTATCCTCGCTGAAACGCTCAGTTACTTCCCAAAGACATTTTTCGTCGCCACATTCCGGGGATCGGTTATCGGCTTCATTGTGGGAGGCCTTGAAGATACAGGTGAACAGATATATGGGCATATCTGCAACCTGGCAGTTGCTCCACCGTTCCGTTACAGCGGGGTGGGTAGGATGCTTGTCGAACGCGAGGAGCACCAGTTTGCCATCGAGCTTGCCGCGGGGGTTCAGCTTGAGGTCCGACTCTCCAACTACGCAGCCCAGCAGTTTTACCGAAAGATCGGATACCGCGAGGTCTTCCTGATTGACCGTTATTATGCAAACGGTGACGATGCCGTTGTCATGATGAAATGGTTCAGGTTCTAGCGGCCCAGAGTCTGGTGTGCCCGTGCAAGGTGCTGGGCACCGAGCGCGCCAAGCAGCGATAGTTCGCCGGCAAGGACCGCTGCCGCGATGATCTCGGCAAATTTCCGCCCATGCGAACCTGGCGGATCCCCACCCCCAGCAACCCCGAGAAGTTTGAGGCACTCCTGCTGGGTCGCGATTCCGGTTCCTCCCCCGACCGTTCCGGACGGGAGTGAGGGAAGCGTGACGGAAACATAGGCTCCTCCGGAAACAAGATCCACCGTTGTTATTGCCAGGCTTCCCTCCACCACGTGGGCAGGATCCTGGCCACAGGCAATAAACAGCGCGGCGATGATGTTAGCGGCTTGAGCATTGTAACCAAGCGAGCCCGCTCTTGCCGACCCTACCAGGTTTTTCCGCATGTTCACTTCTGCAAGAGTGGCAGCATCGGTCTTGAACACCTCGCGGATGAGTGTATCGGTGAGCATTACACCCGCAGCAACCGAACGTCCCCTTCCCATTATCATGTTGATGGCAGCCGGTTTTTTATCAGTACATACATTTCCTGACAGTGCAATCAGTCTGGCACCCGTTTCGGTTACGATCAAGTCTGCCGCCTTAGCGCTCGCGATCGTCACCATGTTCATGCCCATCGCGTCCTTGGTATCGAATTCGAGACGAACAAAGACGCTTGTCCCCGCTACAAAACTGGTTATTCCCGTGAGTTTCCCATGAGAGGTCGTGCTCTCGGCAGCGGCGGCTATCTCAGCAGGATGTGAATTCACATAATCAACAATGGTGCGAGCATGGACTACGTCCCTTGCAGCAAAGACCGGTGCACGGGTCATGCCATCCCTGAAGATGCGGGCTTCCGCCCCACCAGCCCGAGTGATAGCACTGCACCCCCGGTTGACCGAAGCGACGAGGGCCCCCTCAGTGGTAGCAAGGGGAAGGAAAAACGAGCCTTCTGCGTACTCCCCATGGACAATGAGGGGCCCGGCAACCCCGACCGGGACCTGGATCGCCCCGATAAGGTTCTCACAGTTCTTCTTTGCCACCCGGTCGACCGGGATGGTATAGGCACCAACTGCCGGGAGCGCGACGCCGGTTTCGCGTTCAATATACGCCCGCCGAACCCGGGCTGCTTCGTCTGCCGGGAGTTCCTCCTCGAGCGCATAGAGTTTAAGCGACCCCATTTTAAGCCTCTCGAGATAATCTTCCATAGATATAGGTGTGCGTTCCCGGTATACATGAGGGTGACTGAGCAGAGATGGAGAAGCATGAGCAGTGGGCGGTAAGGGTGCCCCGGTACCGGGGAGAGGAGATACGACGGGAGCTTATCCTTGCCGGAGTCCTGGACCGCGAAAAGAGGCCCCGGATTGATGGTGAATCGCTCCTTTTACCGGTAATAAAAGAGATTGAGGGGGCAGAGCTGAATGTGTTCGAGACGCGGGATCCCCTCCCCCACTTGCCGCGTCACGAACTCATTGGAGGGATTGCTATCATGCTTGATCGCGACCCTGCAGCGGCAGAGCAGCTTCTTGCGCTCCGGCCATCGCTCCATTCCGTCCTCTTCCCGTTAAGTGATGTTCAAGGAGAGCACCGTATCCGTAATTTCGAGGTGCTGGCAGGCAGACCGGTCACCGAAACGCGCTGCCTCGAATACGGGCACCGGTTCGAGATCGATCTTTCAGAAGCGTACTTCTCAGCCCGTCTTGCCACCGAGCGGCAGCGGATCGCTGCGCTTCAGGATGAGGGTGAGCAGGTTCTCGATATGTTCACCGGGGTTGGCCCGTTTGCGATCATCCTTGCAGGAAAAGCAGGGGGTGTTCTTGGTGTGGACATCAATCCCGGGGCGATCCGCCTCCTGGTCAGGAACGTTTGGCTGAACCATGCAGACAATGTCATCCCCTTTCTCGCCGATGCGAACAGGCTTCCCAATCTCGTCTCCTGGACCTTTGACCGGGTTATCATGAACCATCCAACGGGAGCACTTGCCTTCCTCCCGCATGCGTTCCATCTCTGCAAACCCAGCGGCACCATCCACTGTTATGTGCTCCAGTCCCGAGAGGGGGAAGCTATCCCGGAACTTATGAAATATCCCGTTGCAGAAGTCGCTGAACACTACGTCCGCTCCTATTCGCCAGGCAAGTGGCATGCGGTGTATGACATACGAAAAAAAACCTGAAGAGATCAGGTTCAGCTTCCGTTATCCCTGATTCCCCCACCCGGACGAAGGAATAGTATCCCGGGTATCCGAATCCCGCGGTTATCCAGAAGGTAATCCCGGAAGAGGAGTATTTAAAAAAGGTTATTCTGCGGGTGCGTACTTGGTCCCGTAGTAGATGACACCACTCACCCCGTCAGCCCCTATCCGCCGGAAAACTGGTTTTACCCGCATCCCGATCCGGGCTTCATCAGGTGAGCAGACGATCTGCGCTGAGATCCGCGGCCCTTCGTCGAGTTCAATAATCGCAAAGACGTAAGGGGTGAGCTGTTCAAACTGCTCGCTTGCCGTGCGAATCACGGTAAACGTCACAATTTTTCCGTTTCCAGCAAACTTGTGGTCGACGATCTTTCCAGCCCTGCGGCATTCCGGGCAGAAGGAGCGGGGCGGGAAGAAGTACCTCCCGCAGGTGGTACAGCGTGTTCCGATCAGGTTATAACGTTGGGGAATCTTTCTCCAGAAACGAGCGACCGACATGCTTCACACCCCCAGGATATGCACGGCGACCGTTGCCCCGGTGCCACCGACATTGTGGGTCATCCCGATTTGAGCGCCCGTGATCTGTCGTCTGCCTGCCTCTCCCCTGAGCTGCTGGGTGATCTCGTATACCTGTTTGATCCCTGTCGCACCGACGGGGTGCCCGCATGCCTTCAATCCCCCGCTCGTATTGACGGGAAGGTCCCCGTTCAACGCGGTAACCCCCTCCTCGGTAAGCCGGCCGGCTTCTCCTTTCCGACAGAAGCCAAGATCTTCAATGGCACAGATCTCGGCAATGGTAAAGCAGTCATGCACCTCTACCATATCGATATCCGAAGGTGAGAGCCCGGCCATCCTGAATGCCCGTTGCCCTGCAGCGATGGTAGCATCAAGGGTGCTGATATCACGCCGGTCATGGAGAGTGATGGTATCGCTTGCCTGGGCACTTGCGAGTACCCTGATGGGAGTATCGGTAAACTCCCGGGCACGGTCGAGCGGAGCTACTACGACCGCTGCCGCCCCATCAGTGATCGGTGAACAGTCGAAGAGCCGGAGGGGATCTGCGACAAGCGATGACTTGAGGACCGTCTCAAGGTTGATCTCCTGCTGGAACTGGGCGATGGGATTTCTCGCACCATTGTAGTGGTTCTTTACTGCAACAAGACCGAGCTGCTCACGGGTGAGGGGGTACCGGTGCATGTAGTCCCTTGCGATCATTGCATAAAGGCCCGGGAATGTTGCACCGGCAAATCCTTCCCATTCGCGGTCAGCGGCACCAGCCAGAGCATCCACGCTCGCACCGGTACCAACATCGGTCATCTTCTCAACACCCGCCGCAACAACGATATCCTCAAGTCCTGATGCTACAGCAATCACTGCCTGTCTGAATGAGAGACCCCCTGAAGCACATGCCGCTTCGACCCTTGTAGCAGGTACATGATGGGACGCAAGCCCTGCATAGTCTGCGATCAGGGCGCCGACGTGCTCCTGTTCGATGAAGCGCCCTGCACTCATATTGCCTACATACAAGGCATCGATCTGTTCACCGGCAACCCCGGCATCCTCAAGCGCAAGCGCGCCTGCCTCCACAAAGAGATTCCGGAACGAGGTATCCCATTTCTCTCCGAAGGTGGTGCACCCTGCCCCAATTACTGCTACGTCTCTCATTTCTGCATCACGATCTTTCCCTTGTGTCTGGCATACTGTGCATAACCGATGTAAATCGGATCTTTCAGCAGCTGCTCGACTCCCGGTGCTGCATCCCGCCGGAACGAACCCCCTTCTATCTGATCGGTCACCTCGATATCAAATGTATCGCTTCCGGCCCCGGATCCAAAGGAAGCGACAAAGATGCGGTCGCCGGCCTTGGCGATATCGAGTGTCGCGGCAAGTCCGATCATGGAAGAGCCGGAGTACGTGTTGCCAAGCCGGGGCACCACAAGCCCAGGTCTGATCTGGTCAGGAGAGAAGCCGAGTATCTTTGCCACGCGCTGGGGGAACTTTGCATTAGGCTGGTGGAACACGGCAAAATCGTAATCATTCGGGCCTTTTCCTGACTGGTCAAAGATCAAACGGACCGCTCCTTCGATGTGTTTGAAATATCCGGGCTCTCCGGTAAACCGGCCTCCGTGCCGCGGATAATCTTGCCCCTCCCGGCGCCAGAAATCAGGGGTGTCAGTAGTAAACGAGCAGGTCCGGTGGATGAGTGCGATCGGGTCTTCCCGGCCGATCAGGAAGGCAGCACCTCCTGCTGCAGCAGTGTATTCAAGTGCATCACTTGGTGCACCCTGCGCGACATCTGATCCGATGGCAAAGCCATACCGTATCATCTGGCTCTTTGCAAGCCCCATACAGGTCTGGATCGCAGCGGTACCCGCCTTGCAGGCAAATTCGTAATCGGCTGCAGTCATGCAGGGGGTAGCCCCGATCGCCTCACCGACCGTACAGGCAGTCGGCTTGACAGCATAAGGATGGGACTCCGAACCTACGTACACGGCTCCGATATCGCAGGGATCGATCTCCCTGCGCCTCAGTGCGTTTCGTGCAGCCTCAACTGCAATAGTGGCAGCATCTTCGTCAAGGTCCGGGACTGACTTTGAATATACCCCGAGTCCCCCAATCACATCCTCGGCATTTGCGCCCCAGACCCTGGTGATCTCTTCCACTTTTATCCGATACCGGGGAATGTATACCCCGTATGTAATGATTCCTACCATCGTTCTTCCCTCAATATATCCACAATCTCATCGATACCCATCATGGTGCAGAGTACGGTGATGTGGTCCCGCTCGGCCATCTTTGGTACCAGGGGATGGACGAGTTCGGGTTCGATTCCCTGCAGCATTACACAGCGTGGCTTGAAAGGAGTGACCCGTATCGCCACCATGGGGGATTTTCCAGAGGTTACATCGGTAAAGATGAGTGCACGTTCTGTACTCCACCCGTAGATACGGTTGAACTCGTTTGAAGAGAGCTGGGTGATAGCGTTAAGACTGTTGACGATTGTATAGCCAAATATTAACTGGTTCAGGGACCCGCACAGGGTCTTACATGAGAGTAATTCCGTTAACCTGGTGAGCTGGACCGGGCTGGCATAATCAAAAATGTCGTAGATGACATTATCGTCAATATCGGTATACAGGATCTTTGCAAATTTCTTGATGTATTTTCCACCGTTTGCCTCATCGATGGAAAGGATCGTGTCAACAATCTTTCCGACAACTGCAGTACCGGGACTTTTTCTTCTCCCGCTCTCGTAATCACTGATCACGGAAGGGGAGACTTGCAGGTGTTCACAGAGCACGCCCTGGGGGATGTTGAAACTCATCCTCCATTTCTTCAGGGATTTCCCTGGCGATTCTGAAAGCGTTATCTCCCCAGCCATCTTCTCGGCAAGCAGATACCGCACATCAGATTTCATGCCTCACTATGAGGGCAGCGGGGTTGATATAATTAACGAACATGACTTCGACATTCCACGAACCCTCCTTATAGATACTCATAAATAATAAGCATCTCAACTTTGATAAAGAAATGATTCTGCCCGAGGATCTCCAGTGCCTGAAAGAGATTGCCCTGAAGGGTGGCCTGAAAGGGCCGGTCTGGGTCTCCTCCCAGTCACTTGGGAGCGCGCTTGGTACAAGCCCGCAGACTGCATCACGGCGCCTCCAGTCTCTTGAACGACAACAGCACCTTTCCCGCTCGGTCAATCCGGATGGGCAGTATGTTACGGTCACGCGGAGCGGTGAAGAGATGCTGAGGCATGAATATGCAGATTACTGCCGAGTATTCGGGAGCGGGCGGGTAGAGTTTGTCCTCCATGGGACCGTAATCTCCGGTCTTGGGGAAGGCCGGTATTATATGAGTCTTGAACCCTATGTGCAGCAGTTCTTCCAGAAGATCGGGTTTGCCCCCTATCCCGGAACCCTGAACATCAGGCTTGAACCATCGAGTATGCAGGTCCGGAAGAGGCTGGATCAGCTGGAATGGGTACGGATCCAGGGTTTTTCAGCGGAGGGCCGCACATTCGGGGATGCCCGCTGCCTCCCCTGCAGCATTGCAGGTATCCCCTGCGGCATTGTGATCCCTGGGAGGACCCATTACCCCGATGATGTTCTCGAGCTGATTGCACCGGTCTCGCTCAGGGAAGCACTGATGGTGAATGATATGGACGAGGTGAAGGTTGAGGTGGCACCATGATAGAAGAAGCACTAAGAGCCCTGCGGCAGGGGAAATTTGTCCTGCTCTATGATTTTGACGACCGGGAGCGTGAAACGGATTTTGCCATACGTTCGGATATGGTACGCCCGGCAGATATTGCCCTGATGAGGAAGGATGGAGGAGGGCTGATCTGCACGGCCATCCATCCAAAGGCAGCAGTGTGTCTCGGCCTGCCTTTTGCACGCGACGTGCTCAGTTCCTGTACCGGCATTGCAGAAACAGTAGGGGATATTCCCTACGATCGGAAGAACCACTCATCGTTCTCGCTCTGGGTGAACCATCGAAATACGTTTACCGGGATTACCGACAATGACCGGGCTCTTACTATCACAGCTATCGCAGATGAGGTGAAACGGAGCCTGAACGGAGGAGGGTGCGACTTCCATGGCAAGTTCCGATCACCTGGTCATGTTGCAATTCTCAGGGCATCAGAGGGATTGCTTTCCTTGAGGAGAGGCCAGACCGAGCTCTCGGTTGCGATGGCTATCATGGCAGGAATCACCCCTGCGATTACGGTCTGCGAGATGCTGGATGATCGGTCAGGCCTTGCCCTATCCAAAGAAGACGCCAGGGATTATGGGAAAAAGCATCAGTTCGTCTTTGTCGAAGGAAACGATGTACTCGACGCCTGGGAACGTTTCTCATCCGGATAAATTTTTAATCTGCCTGAAAAGCCGGACAGAATAGGGCATGATTCGCCACTCCCCTGTCTTTTATGGAACGTCTCTGTATTGTTGGATGACTCACAAGGATGTTTCAACACTCTATTGTTTCCTTTGATACCCGTGTGAAACAGAAGCTTGGGAATGGTGAAGGTGCGTATCAACCGGGAAGACTGTGTCAGCTGCGGACCTGCGCGGATGCGTGCCCCGCATTCTTCGAACTCGGAAGTAATGATACTCTCCTACGGATAGCGAAAGCATATCGGGTCGACGGAAAACCTGAACAGGGGGATGCACCTCCCGATCTCGAAGAGTGCATCAACGAAGCCGCGGTGCTCTGCCCGTTGCAGGTGATGTTCGTTGGGTAGTCAGATCTTCATTTTTTAGAGAGTTCGAGGAGTTCTTCATCGGGCAATAATTTTGCGATTGAAGCCTTTGTCGGACAACGCCCTGGTTTGATCCCACGGGCTTTAGCCGCTTCCTTCAGCACCTTCAGGTCCAGGTTTTTGATCAGTTCGGCTCTTTCTTTCTCATTCATAGATGATCGGACGAAGATGTCTGCCCGGGAAAATAAAGATTATTGCTGTTCACATACTGAGCTGGGTGAGTGCTTCAAACACCATCTTCCTGAACACTGCCGGATCGGTATGGTACTCTTTTTGTGCTCTCTCACCGTATTTCGTCGTTCCCATTTTATCAATGCGATCAAGCGTGGAACGAGCGCAGTCAAGTACCCAGCGGTCCCGTGTTTCCTTTTCAACAGGGGTGACGGACTCGCACCGGACCGAGATCAGGGTAGCTCCGTCAGGTGTCTCATATACATTTGGTTTCCCTGCAACAGCAACGAAGGCTGGGGCTTCGATCCGGGCCATCTGCTGCATTGCTTCCGGCTGGTAACTCCCTGCCATGATAAAGAATGTCCCAGTAGGGTCTACTACCCTGGCCCGATAGAACATGTTCTGCTCCCCCTGCTTCTTCTTCTCGGTGAGAGTACCGACAAGGAACACCCGGTTGCACCGCTCCCCTGTTGGAAGGAGTACATAGGTAGGGCTCTTCTCATCGTCGCCCTCCCTGAAGTGAATTCTTGTCTCGCGGAGCTCCGCGGCAAAGACCCGACGGGCCGGTTCTCGTTCAAAGGTTGCCTCCCTTCGCGTAAAAGAAGGTCTCTCAGGGGTTACCATCAGGGTGCCCCCCCTGCCCTGTTCAGGAGTGCCGGGATCTCACCGGGATCAAAATGATGGAATCCGCATTCTGAAACCAGTATCCTCTGGTCGATCTCTCTTCCCCTGCAGGTAAAAAATCTCCCGAGAATCCGCTCACGCATCCTCAGGAATACCTCGTCCATCCCCAGAGGGTTGTTCTCTGCAAGATCTTTTGCCTCCTGGATCGAGATGCCGGTCAGTTTCTCGGTAACTTCGCGCTGGACCAGAATCTCGCGGGTCTCCTCTCCATTGTCGAGCCAGCCCTTTATTCTGAGATCATAGAGAAATGCTGGCTGGATCTCGTGTACCGGGCAATAGTTCTGGCGCGAGAGGACCCGGTTGCATCCTTCCACCGGGCAACGCTTGATGAGCCCGGATCCTGGTGCAATATGAACAAGGGCCCCGGTGAACACTCTTTCCCCTCCGCTTACGGGGATATCTCCTTCTTCAGGTACTACTGTTGCGGTGGTAAGGTTGAGGGACATTCGACCCTGGTACTCATCGACAAGGGCGTAGTATACACTATAGACGGTTCCCGGATTGAGCCGTTCCTTCCCTTCCTCTTTCCATATTACGAATTTTACCGTGCCTGATTCATCCCCGAGGAGTCCAGCCTGGAGCATCCGGTCATGGCTCACATCCCATTCCTGGATAAACTTTCCCTTCACACTCCCAATACCGGGTGTCAGGTCACCGATTGCGAGTATCTCGGGAATCAGGGGTGTTTCACGGGAGATCTCTTTTATGGTGGTCCCTGAATGAATCTTCAGGTTGGGTGATCCTCTGTACTCATCCACGACGACCGATTCGAAGCGGTACCATGAACCGACAGACAACCGGGGGGCATTTGCTTTTGCCCATACCACAAACCGCATTGCACCAGTGGGATCAGCAAGGATCCCTGTCTGGGAGATAGCGGCGGAAGGAGAACTGGAGAGAGAGACCACTTTAGCTTCGATCGTTGCCCAGTCACCTGAAGAGAGCTGTCGGAGCTGGCGCTCCTCTCCGGCTGCAGCACCAGTCCCGGGTACGAGATCCGGGATTGAGAGATCGCGGGCAAGCTCGTTTAAAACAGTTCGTTCTGCTTCCTGGGGTGGCACTCCAAATTCCTCGATGAGACGGCGGAGTTTTCCTTCGATTTTTGTCCTGTCGGCCTGGTGGCCTTTTGCACTTACTTTCAGGGAGATTCTTTCACTTATAACGGAATAATCCATGTTCATACATCTCCAGCCTAAGGTAGCTGGATCGTTCCTAGATAAAGGATCCGAGCGGGTAGTGAAAATGATGCATTAGCTGCAAGTTTAAGTACCTGCACCCTCAAACATAAGAGGCATGGAATTAACGGCTGACAGCACGATTTACGACCTTCTGAAAGCGAAGCCTGAATCGGCCGAGGTACTCTTCAAGTTCGGGATGGGCTGCGTGGGATGCGCGATTGCCCGCGGTGAGACTATCCGCGAGGCAGCCATGGTCCACGGTATACCGCTCGAAGAACTCATGGCTGCACTGGGCATCAAGGAAACCTAAAAAGAAGTTCAGAAAAGGGGTGGGCTGGCGTGGGATTTCACGTCTATCCCTGTTTTTTTCTCTGTCTTGTCTTCAGTTCACGAAGCGATGCTTCGGGATTCTGTATCAGATAGTGTGCAATTCCCGGCTGGTGGAGCAGGGTGCACCCGGCACAGTTCCAGACCGGCCCGTTTCTCGAGGCGCTCCTGACCCACTGCCCAAGCGATTCATCACCGCATGGGTAGAAGGGGCAATAACAGAATTCACAGCGCTGCCCCTCAAAATGGCAGGGATAGTAAGGACAGGCTTTGGGAAGCCACTCAGCCCAGTGGTCCCCGCCATATCTTGAATAGATGAAAAAGGAGGGCGCGTCCCTTATCACCACACCTTCACGCCGTTGCAGGGCTTCGGGCATTCCGAACAAGATTGCCGCATGGATTCTCATGCCTACCTCGGTAAGGACTCCTGCATAGGGATGTATAACGGGACCTTCAGAGGCAACGATTACGGCATCGGTGGGAGTACCCCAAACCTCGTGACCTCGTCTCCTGAGCGCTTCTGATTTTGCCTCGGTTGCAGTGATAATCGCTCCTGCGAGTGCAGCATCGGACATCCCTTCACTGCTATAGACAATGATATTGATAGTCCCGGAAGATCCCCCGTGAATCTCTGCAGAGATAAAAACCGTCACAAAATCATACTGGAGAATGCAGACATGCTGCATTCTGACTGCGGAGAGAAGCCCGAAGAAATCGCCAGGGAGTCCTTCCCGTGATATGACTGCGGAGAGTTCTTGGATTGGATCCCGGGCATCCCACCCCTGTTCGACGGCATGGTTCAGAAGAGTACTGACCGAGCCGATCCCGCCACCAGCCCCTGTACTCAGCGACCGGAAATTTCCTCGTACAAAGAGGGTGTTCTCCCGGATATAATACCTCATACGACCGTGTAGCGTTTCCGGTCCTTCAATTCCTGCTGTTTGCCGGCGTTCCAGCCTGAAACTTCCTGAAGATATCCGGTGACACGGCTTATCTGGACAACGTCATGCGAGCCACAATCAGGACAGACCGGCTCTCCGCAGAGGGGACAATACTCGATCCCCGATATGATCTCATGAGAACAGTGGCAGTGATCAAGGGGGCACATGATGACGAGGTGCTCATCGCCGCACTGCGGACAGGGGATTTCATCGACGATAAGGTGACAGGTATGACACTTGTATCGCCGCTCGGCAACAGGTAGGTCTCCAAGACGTTTGTATTTTTCAGCCTGTTTCTGCTGTTCCTCGCTCCATTGCATACAGTAAAATGAACGATTCAGTATTTTAAAGTTTAGAACGGGTCCTTTCGCCTCAGGTGACTCATAGGGCTCATCACATGATCAGCATCGTCGTCTCATCACAGGCGAAAAGGATTAAACTCTGCTGCAGCGGAAGCCGGATCCGGCGAGAGGTAGATCTGACGACCGACGATGATGCCATCGACGAGACCTGCCATAATGGCGGCATCACCTCCCTGCGTCCCTATACCCGGCGAATATATCTTTTTCGTCCCCACAATTTCCCGGAGAAGACGGACGCGAGCCGGCCGGGTGGCAGGGGCGATGATACCGTCAGCTCCGAGCCTGACTGCGAGGTCCGCAATCTTTTCGGCAACACCACCATGGAAGAATTCTTCAGCCCCCGGGTGACTCATCTCGGCAACGAGGTAACATTCACCACCATGGTCATGGGCAGATTCGATGCAGGCCTCTGCTGAGTCGCTGCCAGGAAAACCATGGCAGATGAGGGCAGAGAATCCGCAGGAAAAGACCTGCTCGGCGATCAGGTGGTTGGTGTTCGGGATATCGGCAACCTTGAAGTCAGCGATCAAGGGAAGGCCTGTTGCAGCGAGATCGCGGGCAACGGTGAGTCCTGAGGAGAGGACAAGAGGGTATCCAATTTTTATCGCATCGATGTAAGGGGCACACTGACTGGCGATGCGGATGGCATCGTCGCTCTCAGTGACATCGAGGGAAAGGATCAGAAGAGTCATTGCGCTATCCGCTCCAGCACTGCCGCAACCAGCATTGGCAGGGTGATAGTCGCATCCCCATAGACAGTCACCGCACGTGCATCCTCAGTAATTTTCCCCCATGATCGCGCCTCTTCGAGGGTTGCACCTGATAGCCCCCCAAGATCCGGCCGGTCCCCGGTGAGCTGGACAGCATAGGTAAATCCCTGTGGGGTCATCAGCATGCTCTGAAGGATGAAGTTCTTCGGAACCCCGCCCCCAACAAGAAGTGCCCCGGCACTCTCGGCCGTAAAACAACGATCGATCAGGCCTTTCATATCAGAGAAAGCATCAACGGAGATTTTTCCCGACTGGGAGTACAACCAGCACTGGAGCCCTATCATCGAATCAGCTACCGCCGGGCAGTACACTGGTATCCCATTCTCCGCAGCGATGGAGAGGATTCCCCGGTCGAGCCGCTGCCCGAGGACGGTCAGAAGCTCGGTAATGGGATAACTCCGTCCGGGATCGAGTGCGGAAAGGGATTCCTGCATGAAGGTTTCAAAGGTTAAAAAGGCCTCATTTGGGAGGAAGACATCGTAAATACGGTTGATCTCTTCCTGCCGAAGATCGATGTCTGAACAGAACGCAGAGCCATGATAATGCCGGCATCCAAGTGCTTCGATGATGTCGTGGGTGAGATTGGCCCCGGTACTGACCAGGAGATCGATATAGCCGCGCGAGAGGAGATCGCTTACTATCCCACCCATCCCGGCAGGGACCATCGCTCCTGCAAGTCCGAAGAACTTCACAGTTTTTTCATCGGTGAGCATCTGTTCATAGATGTCAGCAGCCCTGGCAAGCGCACCACCATTGTACGCTCCGGCCCGTGCGAGCTCGCACATCAGCTCGTTGACGCTCATACGAGGCTTTAGTGATATCTGCTCCACGGGATCCCCGCATTCCATGATAAGAACTTAAATCCCTGATCGGTTATAACTGCGTCTTCACCGTTACATCCATTGGGGATATTCCCGTAGTTCTGTGGTATAAAGAAAGAAATCTTTTCGGTTCTTCGAATCAGATTTTATCAAACCATCCCATATGCTATGCCAGTGTCACCAGCAATCACCGGAATCATCGAGCGCTATCAGGCCTCTGCCTTCAAAGGGGACATGGGCAGGGAGACTCTCTGCAGGGAATTCATCGATCCCTTCCTGGAGTGCCTTGGCTGGAAGAAGAGACGAACCGGAAACGGCCTCGGACAAAGCGGCCTGATGATCGATGTACCGGTGCGAATCAGCGGCAAGGCCGGATACATCGATTACATCCTTTGTACGCGTGAGGGTTGCGTTCTCCCGATCATGGTCACCGATCGCCCTCTCTGCTGGGAGAGCGCCTATCTCCTTTTGAGGTATGCATGGAATGCCGGGCTTGACCTCGCTATCCTCACAACATTCGGTGAATCGGCCGTATATGACACCACCACCCCGGTACAGTGCAGGGAAGACGTGGAGAGAGCATTGATTACCACAATCCCTGTTGACCGATATGCTGAGCACTGGGACCGGATTGCTGCTGTCCTCTCCCGTGAATGTATAGCACAGGGTTCGATCGGGCTTTTCCTCAAAAAACAAGGGATCAAGGAGGAATCACGGATTGGGCAGGTGCTACGGAAGGATCTGGAAGCGTGGCGGGTGCTGCTTGCGAAAAGGATTGCCCTCCACAACCACGGGCTGGCTGAGGACTCCCTCCACGACGTGGTGCATTACATCCTTGCCCGGATCCTCTTTCTCCGTATCATGGAAGCAAGGAACCTCGGGCAGGAAGGGGTGCTCATGAGGGTCACCGAAGGGGGATCAGCGTATGGAAGGCTTTGCGGACTTTTCCGGTACGCTGAGGAAGAATATGGAGGAGGTCTCTTTTGTTTCTCGGAACGTGCGGGAAGGCCAGAACCCACGGATCCCCTGATTTTCACCCTTTCTGTCGATGATGATGCGATCAAGACTATTATTGCCGGCTTGACATCAAGGCAGAGCCCTTATGAGTTTGCTGTCATCCCGGCACGGGTACTTGCCCGGGTCTTCTCCTTTTATCTTGAGAGTGTGATCCGAATCACCAACGGGCACCAGGCCGTCGTGGAGGAACGTCCTGACCAAGGAAAATCCGTGTGGCCTTATCCTATTCCTGATCAGATTGCAGAATATGTTGTGGGAAGGACCCTCTCCGAGCTCGTAAAGGAAAGGACCCCGCAAGAGATCCAAACCCTCCATGTACTTGATCCCGCCTGTGGATCCGGCTTGTTCCTGATCATGGCATACGAGTTTCTGCTCGAATGGCATCGGGACTGGTATTTCAGGAACCTCCTCCCAGTCCTGCAGCGAGGCGATTGCTCTGACGATGATATCCTGTCCCTCCTCCCTGGGCAGATGGAGAGCGTGAACGGGGACAGAATACTCCCTCTCCCCATCTCTCAGGGGAGTTATGGAGATACATCCGGAGAACAAGAGAGATGGAGACTGACTCCTGCAGAGAGAAGGAGGATCCTCCTATCCACCTTGTCCGGTGTTGACATCGACAGGAATGCGGTCGACACGACAAAGATCCTTCTCCTTGTCACGATGATGGAAGAGAGTGGGAGGGAGGGGCTACCGGGCCCGGATCTCTCATCCTGTATCCGGTGCGGGAATTCAATTGTAAGCCCTGATTTTCTGGACGATCCTGATACGTCGCTTATCGACCCCGGTTCCCGGGAACGAATGAGAGTGTTTGCCTGGGAAGACGCATTTCCCCACATCATAAGTCCGGGAGGATTTGATGGGGTGATCGGAAGTTTTCCCGCGTATCAGCGTGAATCACTCAAGGGAGAGACCGAGTATCTTGCGAAGCATTACTTCTGCTTTCCTCTAACGGGAGAACTCTATCCCTGTTTTGTTGAGCGAGGAATTTCACTTTTGAGGCAGGGAGGGATTTTATCCGCCATATTTCCCAATACATGGCTGCGTGCGAGGCATGGATCAAAGCTTCGTCTGTTCCTGAGTCAATCCGGAATACAGGAGATTATTGATCTCGCCTACCAGGAAACGGGGAGTCCCACTATCCCGCGTACCTGTATAGTAACGGTGGTAAAGGGGGAACCAAGCCCCTCTTTATCGGTAGTCCGGGGAATATTCCCGGATACTGAGCACTTTTCGCATTTCCTTGAGAAAAATAGGTACAGCGTTCCGCGATGCCGGATCGGGGAGGAAATCTGGATTCTCGCGGATACCAGCGCACAGGACCTTATCGGGAAGATTCAGAATGCAGGAACGTCGCTTGCCGAGTATGTGATGGGTGCACTGTACCATGGAATCAGGATTGGAATCAATTCTCCCCGGCTCATTGATGGAGTGACTATGAAGCGGTTGATTGCAGAAGATCCAGGATCAGCAGCGATCTTCAGGCCGTTCGTTACCCCCGGAGGACTGAAACGCTACCTTCCTCCATCCCCACAATGCTACCTAATCATCACTGCTCAGGAAAGTGCTGATGCGGAATATCCCGCAGTGTTTCGTCATCTCAGGAACCATTCAGGAGTGGCAATTCGAAAGAAAAGCGGGACAGGGACATACAAACGAACAATGCCGGATGCAAATTCCCAATCCGGGTTCCCTTGCAAAGACAGGTATTCTGACCTATTTGCCAGGCCTAAAATAATGTTTCCCGGAATTGCGAGAGAAAGAAGGTTTACCCTGGATTGTGGTGGTCATTACTGCCCTCATACATGCGGGCTAATCCTATCCTCCTCTCTCTATCTTCTCGGGATTCTTAACTCCCGATTAATGTGGTTTTTCATTAGTCAGACCCTGCCGCCTTTCCGGGGGGATTACCGGAGATTGTACGGCCCTCTTTTTGAAAATATTCCTGTCTATGTCCCTGACTTCGAGGACCGGGAAGATGCCATCCGGCATGATTCAGTCGAAGTGATGGTCCGGCAGATGCTTGCTCTCCACCAGATGGTGAATGAAACGGAAGATCCGGTGAAAAAGGCGGTATATTGGCAGCAAATCAGGGATAGAGATCACAAGATAGATCTTCTGGTCTATGATCTCTATCGGTTAACACCGTATGAGATCCGGATAGTAGAGACGGCCACTTCAGGAACAGAACAGCCCCTCTGATTATCCAGTCCCGTACTTTTCGAGGTCCGGATTCCCCCTGCAGAGCGGTTTTGCCAGGTGTCGCCGGGCAGAAGGGGGAACCTCGTACCACCCTGGTTTCAGCTCCCTCGTGATGCATACCAGATCCGGTTCCTGTTCCCGCGCACCGCAGGTCCTGCACTTGTATCCTTGGCCCTTCCCGGCACTGGTCATCCTCCTGCCGCAGGAGACGCAGAGTGGTGCCTTCCGTTCTGTCCGGGAAACAATGGAGATCACCCCTATCTTCTCAAGGTTGATGCTGCCACCTTTGAAACTCCCTGCAACCACTACCTCGTCCCCTGGACAGAGCAATCGTATGATATCACGGAATCCTTTTGTCGGCTCGTATGCCATACACCTGACAGAAGATCGGGTATCAGAAAGCAGGAACGAGACGTGCCCGCCGTTCCTGGTGACAGGGGCCGTGGAGACCGTTCCCCTGACAAAGTAAGATCTCCCTGGTTCCAGAGCACCTGGAGATCCCGCCACCATGTGAGCATCGGTACCCTGGTTTGTGGTAAAGATATGTTCTCTTTCAGGATCCTCTGATACCACCATCATTCGTGCCCGGAGCACCCATTCCCCCGATACCCCTCTGATCCCATAGAGAACCGGGTCCGGAGTATGGGGGACACAGACAACGATATCGTTCCTTCTGTCTACAGTGTCCCAGGTGTGAGGATATGTCTCCTGTTCAGCGAGAAACAGGCTTTTACGGTCGACGATCCTTGGTGATCCCAAGCATTCAGGCCTGCGATAGGTCAGAATCTCAGAGGTTTTATCTTCCAGGAAGCTGGAGACTGCCGCCACAGCCCCAATCAGGCCCCTCCCGTTC
>Ga0316616_100000108_pt1 | contig 20348 bp, 18 predicted proteins | sample OWC_Aug_M1_C1_D1_FD_207660 | JGI IMG/M metagenome (GOLD analysis project Ga0316616, IMG submission 207660) | Wetland soil microbial communities from Old Woman Creek delta, Ohio, United States - OWC_Aug_M1_C1_D1_B | ecosystem: Environmental > Terrestrial > Soil > Wetlands | place: USA: Ohio... | reverse complement strand
GTCCCCGCCGAGCACCGCCCTGCTCCGTGTTCCACGCCCAACACTGACCGATGGCCCAGACCCCAAGCACCCGCTTCCTCGTCGTCGACGATTTCACGACGATGCGCCGCATCCTGCGCAACCTGCTCACCGAGCTCGGGTTTCGCCAAGTTGATGAAGCGAGTGACGGTCGCATGGCCCTCGAGATGCTGCGCGACGCGGCCTACGACTTCGTCATCAGCGACATCAACATGCCGCGGGTCAACGGTTATGAGTTGCTGCGCCAGATCCGGGCCGATGAGAAGCTGAAGGACCTGCCGGTGCTGCTGATCACCAGCGAAGCGAGCAAGGACGAGGTGCTGCAGGCGATCCGCCTCGGCGCCAACGGCACGATCCTCAAGCCGCTGACGAAGTCGTCTCTGGAGGAAAAGGTGCGCAACATCCAGTTGCGCTCGTCGGCCTGGCCGTCTTCCGGCAACTCGCACTCTGCGGCGGCCAAAGCGACGCCGCCCTCCCCGCGCACCCCTGCCACCGCCACTCCCCGCGGCGCCTGAAGCCGACGAAATCAGGTGTGTCCAAGCACCGGGTGCGGCCGGTACGGCGCTTCCAGTGTCGCGCTCTCGTCGCGTGTCAGCGCCAGGTCCAGGGCCTTGATCGCTTCTTCCAGCTGCCACACGTGGCTCGCACCGACGATCGGCGAGGTCACCCCGGGACGTGACAGCAACCAGGCATAGGCGAGTGTTGCATTCGACACGCCCTTCTGCTGCGCCAGCGCCTTCACCGCCTCCAGCACCGAAAAGTCGGCATCGTCGTAGTAAAGCTTCAGCGCGATGTCGTCGGTGCGTGCCCGTGCCGTGGCACCGGCGCTGCGATCGTCGCGACCACGATTGCCTGCGAGGAAACCCCGCGCCAGCGGACTCCATGGCAGCAGGCCGACTCCCTGGTCCCGGGCGAGCGGGATCATCTCGCGCTCTTCCTCCCGGTACACGAGGTTGTAATGGTTCTGCATCGAGCTGAAGCGTGTCCAGCCATGCCGTTCCGCGACGTGCTGCATCTTGGCGAACTGCCACGCCCACATGCTGGAGGCACCGAGGTAGCGCACCTTGCCCGCCCGCACGAGGTCATGCAGGGCCTCCATCGTTTCCTCGATTGGCGTCGCCGGGTCGAAGCGGTGGATCTGGTAGAGGTCGATGGCATCGACGCCGAGCCGCTTGAGGCTGGCATCGGCAGCCGCGAGGATGTGCTTGCGCGACAGCCCGCTCAGGTTCGGTTTCAGTACCGGCTTCGGGCCGGGATCGTTGCCGCCCTTGAATGCGAGGTCGACCGGATAGAGGACCTTGGTGGCGATGACGACCTCGTCGCGGGGCGCCATTTCAGCCAGCAGCCGGCCGGTGACCTCTTCCGACAGCCCCGCCGAGTACATGTCGGCGGTGTCGAACAGGTTGATCCCGAGTTCAAGGGCACGCCGCACGATCGGCCGCGCGGCGGCCTCATCCAGCACCCATGGCCGCCACGCTGGCGTGCCGAAGGTCATCATGCCCAGGGCAATGCGCGAGACCTTGAGTCCGCTCGCGCCCAGGTTCACGTACTGCAAAGCGGCTAGCCCAGACCGAGAATGCGGGCGATGCGGGCGAGGTAGTCCGAGCCCTTCAGCGCGTCAGCAACCACTTCGTCGGAGACCGACGACAGGCGCTCCCGAACGCCGTGCAGGCCTTCGTGCACTTCCTGGTGAACAGTCTCGGGCCCGGATAGGGCCTGCCGCAGTTGCTCGACTTCGGCGCGCAGTGTATCGACGCTGGCGCCTCCGGTCCGCACCCGGGAAAGGTCCCGCTCCAGTTGCTCCACCAGTTGCGCGACTTCATCGAGGTCGACGCGGGGCGGTATGGCACTCATTCGGAGCCTCCGTGATCACACTGAATCCAGTCTACCCGGCTGTCCCGGCGGCAGCGTCGCCACCCGGCGTGGCGCGCCAGGGCCCGGCGCATAATTTGCTCACCATCAAGCGTCTGCCATGAATCTGCTGCACGCCGAGGCTCCCTTCGCACTCGCGATACTGGGCTGGCTGATCGTCATCCCGGCCGTCGCGCATGCGATCGCGTCGGTGCGGCACGACTTTCTGCCGACGAGCACGGCGCAGCATGCGTGGTTCGCGGCAATCGTCATCGTCGCGCTGCTATGGGCCCTGCATGTGCGTTCGCCGGTCGGCATGGATTTCGGGCTCCTCGGCAGTGCCCTCTTTGCGCTCGTCTTCGGCCGTGCACGCGCGATCCTCGGGCTGATGGTCGCCCTGGTGCTGTACACGGCACTCGACCGCGGAATGTGGTTCAACGTCGGCATCAACGGCGTGGTGCTGGCCGTCATTCCGGCGTGGCTGGCGACCGCCCTGCAACGGCAGATCGAACGGCGCCTACCCAAGAATCTCTTTGTCTTCATCATCGGCAACGGACTCTTCGTCACGCTCGTGGCCACCGTCTGCGCCAGTGCGCTCGTGCTGGGGCTGTCGGCGGTCGAGTCTGCCGGTGCGACGCGGCTCTTCGGCGACCACCTGGCCTACTCGCTGCTGCTGGCCTGGGGCGAGGCGCTGCTGTCGGGAATGCTGTTCTCCGCGCTCGTGGTGTTCACCCCGCACGCTGTGCTGACCTACCGGCAGGACATCTATCTGCCGCCACGCGGTCCGCTGAACTGAGCGCTTGCTGCGGGCGAACGCGCGGCCTGCGCCGCGCTGCTATCCTGCCGCCTCCTTTCCGGCCACACCGCCCGCATGGCATCGCGCACCGGCGCTCGCATCCTCGTCGACCAGCTGCTGATCCAGGGCGTGAACCACGCGTTCTGCGTCCCCGGCGAAAGCTACATCGCCGTGCTTGACGCGCTGTACGACGCGCGCGAGATGATCAAGCTCATTGTTAACCGCCACGAGTCGGGCGCCGCCTTCATGGCCGACGCCTACGCGCGGCTCACCGGTCAACCGGGCGTCGTGTTCGTGACGCGCGGACCGGGCGCCACCAATGCGGCGATCGGCATCCACACGGCGTTCCAGGATTCCACCCCGATGGTGATGTTCATCGGTCAGGTCGGCAATGATTTCGTCGAGCGTGAGGCATTCCAGGAGATTGACTACCGACGCATGTTCGGACCGATGACCAAGTGGGTCACACAGATCGACAGTGCGGCGCGCGTGCCTGAGTACGTCGCGCGAGCGTTCCAGGAAGCGAGCAGCGGACGTCCCGGCCCGGTGGTGCTGGCCCTGCCCGAGGACATGCTGATGCAGAAGGCGGACGTGGCCGACGCGCTCTGCCACCAGCCGGTGCAGTCCGCCCCGTCCGACATGCAGATCGCGGGCCTGCGCCGCCTGCTCGGCCGCGCGCGGCGGCCGATCGTTATCGCCGGCGGGTCGGGCTGGACCGATGCGGCGTGCGACAACCTGAAGCGCTTCGTCGAGGCCAACTACCTGCCGCTCGCGTGCTCCTTCCGCGCGCAGTCGGTGTTCGACAACCGCCATCCGAACTACGTCGGCGACGTCGGCATCGGCATCAATCCGAAGCTCGCGCAGCGCGTGCGCGACGCCGATCTAATCCTTGCGATCGGTGCACGACTGGGAGAGATGACGACCTCGGGCTACACGCTGCTGACATCGCCAGTACCTAACCAGACACTGGTGCACGTCCACGCCAGCGCGGAAGAACTCGGGCGCGTCTACCAGGCGACGCTCGCGATCAACGCGGGAATGCCGCAGTTCGCCTCCCGGCTGGCCATGATGATCCCGGTGGAAGAGCCGCCCTGGAAGGAGGAACTCGCCAGCGCTCGCGCCGAGTACGAAGCGTGGCAGCAGCGACCTGCGGTGTATGCGAATGCGCATCCGGCGCTCGACCTTTGGGAGGTCGTGCAGACGTTGCGTCGTGCCGTCCCGGAGGACGCCATCATCACCAACGGCGCCGGCAACTTCAGCGGTTGGGCGAACCGATTCTGGCGCTACACCGGGCTGCGAACACAGTTGGCACCGACCGCGGGCAGCATGGGATACGGCGTACCTGCGGCGGTTGCGGCCAAGATCATCGCTCCCGAGCGCACCGTAGTCGCGTTCGCCGGCGATGGTGACTTCATGATGACGATGCAGGAACTCGCCACGGCGATTCAATATGGCGCCGGCGTGCTGATTCTCGTGTTCAACAACTCGATGTACGGCACGATCCGCATGCACCAGGAGCGCGAGTTCCCGGGCCGCGAACACGGCACGCGCCTCGCCAATCCCGACTTCGCGCGCCTGGCACAGTCATTCGGAGCATTTGGGGCAGCCGTCGGGACCACCGACGAGTTCGGAACAGCGCTGGCTCACGGCCTGGCGTTCATCCGCGAAAAACACCTGCCGGCGCTGATCGAACTGCGCACGGATCCCGAGGTCATCACGCCGAACGCCACGTTGTCGGCGATCCGCGCGACAGCACGCCTGAACCACTGACGCGGCGGAAGGCGGCGTGGCTCATCCGCGCTGCACGGTTTCCGCCAACTCGCGCGAATCGCCAGGCCGGCGGTCGTAGCGGTCCGAAAGATCCGCCGTCAGCAGCAGCATCACGCCGGTGGCAAGCGGCAGCAGCAGGACAATCAGTGCCACCGCGTTGCCGCCGAGCCAGGCCGCCACGGCACCAAAGACGAGCGGACCGATGGCAGCGGACAGGCGGCCGGCGATGACGTTGAAGCCGAACATCTCGGCGGCACGGTTCGACGGTATGAGCGACGCGTAGAGCGCGCGGAAGCTGGCCTGGATCGGTGCGAACACCAGTCCAAGGAGCACGACCACGGCCACCGGGATCCAGTTACCCGTGCCCACCGCCAGCAAGACGATGGCCGCACCGAGTGCAAGGCACATTGCGACGAGAACCGGTCGGCCGCCGCGCTGATCGGCCGCATGCCCCGCAAGCAGCGTGGCAGGAATTGCGATCGCGCTGAACAGCAGCGCCAGCCATAGCATCCCTTCCACGGTCAGGCCGAAGCGCGCCGACAGCACGATGACGATGAAGAACTGGATCGTCACCAGCACGTCGTTGATCAGGAAGAAGGCAGCCAGCACCTGGATGACGGGGCCGTGAGCGCGCCACGCCAGAAGTGTCGACACGACGCCACGCGCGCTGTCGACGAGTGCGCCCTTCCGCATCGGCGGAGCGGCCGGAACGCGAAGGCCGCGCACGCCGCCCACGCCGGGCAGTGCGAGCACGCCGAAGATCAGCCCGGTCATGACGAACACCGCGCCGAGACGCACGATCTGTTCGCCCGCCGGTATTCCACGCATCATCCAGATAGCGATCAGGACGGCGGACATCCCTCCCACAAGGCCAACCGCCCAGCCGAACCCCGACACCTGGCCGCGATACCGGGCCGGAGCGACGTCAACGACATACGAGTCGTAAAGACTGGTCGCCAGCGCATAGCCGACCTGCGCGCAGACAAACGCGGCCGCGGCCGCCAGAGCACCGTGAGCCGAGGCCAGCGGCAGTACGAGGGTTCCGATCACGCACAGCACGGTGGCGACCGCCAGCACGACGATCCAGCGCGCCGTCCGGTCGGCATACGCGCCGGCGAGCGGCGCGAGCAGCCCGGTCAGGCCGACGCTCACGGCCGCGGCCAGGCCCCAGTAGCCGCTCCCGGACGAGCCCGCCGATACGTTGGTAACGAAGTACAAGCCGAAGAACGTCGGCACCAGTGCGACGTAGGTCGAGCTCGCGACGTCATACAACGCCCATCCGAGAACGCGGCGAGTCAGCCAGGGAAAGTTCATTCGAATTCGATCAGGCTTGTGTAAATTCGACCCGCGGTCTAGCTGAGCAGCCGGATTGTCCGGTAGCCGACCTCGACCATGCCGCGCTCCTGCAGCCGCGCAAGGAGCATGTTCAGCGTCTGCCGCGACATGCCGATCATGTTCGCGAGTTCAGACTGCGACATCGTGATCGTCGCCGGGCCTAGCAAAGGCCTCTCGCCTCGCTGGACTTCGGCCACCCCGATCAGGCGGCTGCGCAGCCAGGCTTCCGGGGCCAGGCCCTGGGCTTCCGCCATGAAGCGGAACAGCAGCGCATAGCGTTCCCACAGCAGCCGATTGAACTCCCGGTAGTAGCGCGGCTCGCCTTCGACGATTCGCTGGAATTCCCCCACTGGCAGGAACAGCGCGCGAACCGCGGCGTCCGCAATGACGCTGCCGACCGACGGCTGACCCGAGAGCAACGGGAACTCGCCAAACCAGATCCCGGGCTCGCCTACATGCACGAGGACCTCGTCGCCGTCGCTCACCGAGCGGACGTGTCGGGTGCGGCCATGCATGAGGCCGTACAGGCCCCGGGGCGGCGCGCCCTCACGAATGAGGAACTCGCCCTTGCGAAACGAACGAACCGCCGACCGCTGCAGGATCTGCGTCTTGAGCGCCTCCGGCAGCGGCCTGAACCAGTGGCTCAGACTGAGTTGCTCGAACTCCTGCGAATAATCCGAGCTGGCCAAGCCGGTCCTTGAAATTTTCGGAACTGTCGGGAATCTGACAACACAACTTTACTGCAGGGGCAAAACTCTCGGCATCGGCCCGTCGGCTCGGCGGGCGCTGGACAACCCAGTCACCGTGACACTTACCGGGGAACCGAAATCATGAAGCGGAGAGCTCTTACCCGTCTCGCAGCGCTGATCGGCGCCGCCTTGCTTGCCGCGCCCGCCATCGGGCAGACGTCCACCGCCGCGGACGCAGTCTATGTCGGCGGCGACATCGTGACGATGAATGACAAGGCACCGTCGGCACAGGCGCTGGCGGTCAAGGACGGAAGGATTCTTGCCGTCGGCGACCGCAAGACAGTTGAAGCAGGTCACAAGGGCGCGAAGACCAAGGTGGTGAACCTCGCCGGCAAGGCACTGCTGCCCGCGTTCATCGATGCGCACAGCCACTACTTCAGTTCGCTGACGGTGGCCAACCAGTGCAACCTCTACGCGCCGCCCGCGGGCCCGGCGAAGGATGTACCCAGCATCATCGCTGCGATCAGGAAGTTCGCCGCGGACAAGAAGATTCCCAAGGGCGAAGTGATCCAGTGCTACGGCTACGACGAGAATGTCATGCCGGACGGGCGGCTGCTGAACCGCGACGATCTCGACAAGGCGTTCCCGAACAACCCGGTGCTCGCGGGGCATGTGTCGATGCACGGCGCGGTGCTCAACTCGGCGGCGATGACGAAGTGGAACCTGAGCGCCGAGACCAAGACGCCGCCGGGTGGCGTCATCGTGCGCAAGCCCGGGACGAACGAGCCGTACGGGTTGATCATGGAGACGGCGTATCTGCCGATCTTCGCTTCGCTACCGAAGCCGACTTCGGCACAGGAGGTCGAGTGGTCCATCGCGGGCCAGAAGCTGTACGCGGCGGCCGGCGTCACCACTGCGCACGAAGGTGCGACGCACGCCGCGGAGCTTGCCTTGATGCAGCGTGCTGCGAAGTCTGGCGGCTACTTCATCGACGTGATTGCCTATCCGTTCATCACCGAACTCGAGGCGGTGCTGAAGGACAACCCGGTCTCCGGCTGGCAGAGATACGACAACCGGTTGAAGATCGGCGGCGTGAAGATCACCATCGACGGATCGCCGCAGGGCAGGACCGCGTTCTTCACCAAGCCTTACCTCACGGGAGGTCCGGGGGGCGAAAAGGACTGGAGCGGCGAGCTGACGGCGCCGCAGGAAGTCGTCAACAAGGCGGTGAAGGCCGTGTATGACCTCAACGTACCGCTGAACCTGCACGCCAACGGCGATGGCGCTATTGATGCCTTCATCAAGGCACACGAGTCCGCAGCAGCGGCCGACCTCGGCAAGGAACGCAACGTCACGATGATCCACGCGCAGTTCACGCGCAAGGACCAGGTCGACAAGTACGTTGCCTACAAGATCCGGCCGTCGTTCTACACGCTGCATACCTATTACTTCGCCGAGGCGCACATCGCCAACCGCGGCAAGCAGCAGGCGATGTACATCAGTCCGATGCGCGACGCGATCGACAAGGGGCTGAAGCCGACTAACCACACCGACTTCGTCGTCGCGCCGCTCGACCAGATGTTCATGCTGTGGTCCGCCGTCAACCGTGTCTCACGCGCCGGTGCGGTAATCGGCGCCGATCAGCGCGTCACGCCGATGGAAGGCCTGAAAGCGATGACGATCTGGGCGGCGGACCAGCACCGCGAGGGCGACATCAAGGGTTCGCTGGAAGCCGGCAAGCTGGCCGACCTGGTGATTCTCGACAAGAACCCGCTGAAGGCGAAGCCGATGGCGATCAAGGACATCAAGGTCGTCGAGACGGTCAAGGAAGGCAAGACCGTCTACAAGAGGGGGAGCTGAGCGCGGATCAGCCGACGCCGATCAGTTCGACCTCGAACACCAGCGTCGCGTTAGGCGGGATCACGCCGCCCGCGCCGAATTCGCCGTAACCCAGCTGCGGTGGAATCGTCAGCTTGCGCATGCCGCCGACCTGCATGCCTTCGACGCCTTCGTCCCAGCCCGCGATCACCTGGCCTCTGCCGAGCCCAAACGTGAACGGTTGTCCCCGGTCGTGGCTCGAGTCGAACTTGCTGCCGTCGAGGAGCCAGCCGGTGTAATGCACGGTGACTTCCTGTCCCGAACGCGCGTTTGCTCCGGCGCCGACGCGCACCTCTTCGTACTGCAGTCCGCTTGCGGTCGTGATCAAGCTCATTGTCCTTCCCCTTCCGTTTTCAATCCGGTGCGCAGCAGGCGTTCCACCAACTCGTTGAGCGGCTGGTTGGTCTGCCGGGCCTGCTCGTTCAGCTGCTGCAGCAGTTCACCCGGCAGTTTGACCGCGAACGGTACCAGCCCGGCAGCACGGTCGCGCTCCCGCTGCGCACGCCGGTCCGCCACTGCTGTTGTGTCGAACCGCTGACCGGACTGCCTGAGGGCGTTGGCGATCTTCAGCCCCTTGCGTTTCTCGAGCTCGGTCTTCTTCATCGTCATCGCGCGTGCTCCTCCGCGTAGACGCGCACGATCGACTCGATGTCGGTGTCTGCCGTGAACCCGAGCGCCTGCGCACGCATTGCATCGAAGCGCGCCGGCCAGCCGTAGACGATCTTCGCGATGCGCTCGTCGGGCTGGAAGCGCACGCGCCGCACCGCCGCCTCGCCGCCGACCTGTCGCAGTGCGTCGAGCATCTCGCGCACCGACACTGTCAGCCCCGGCAGGCTGACCGCCCGCTGCCGGCCCCAGGCCGCCGACGGCGTTTCGTGCGCATGGGTCAGGTTGCGCACCGCCTGCGCCGGCGACATCACCCACAGCCGCGTTTCCGGGCCGACCGGACAGAGTGCTTCTTCCTCCGCCAGCGGTTCGCGGACGATTCCACTCGCGAAGCTTGACGCCGCTGCATTGGGCTTGCCTGGCCGCACGACGATCGTCGGTAGCCGCACCGCGCGTCCGTCGACGTAGCCGCGCCGCGTGCAATCACCGACCAGCAGCTCGCCGATCAGCTTCTGCACGCCGTAGCTGGACTGCGGCGCCGGGATCGTCTGGTCCAGCACGACCTCAGGAAGATCGCCGCCGAACACCGCGACCGAGCTCGCGAACACGAAGGTCGGCGGTGCTGGTTGCGCGCGGCAGGCATCGAGCAGCGCGCGGGTGCCGTCGACGTTGACGCGCATGCCGAGGTCGTAATCCGCTTCGGCCGCGCCCGACACCACCGCCGCGAGGTGGAACACGCTGTCGACACCTGACATCGCCTCCGCGAGGACAACAGTGTCCGCAAGATCGCCCTGGACGTAGCGCACGCGCGCTTCGCTGAGCCCGTCCGCAGCCCGCATCGTGTCGACCGCGGTGATGAGGGTGATCGCGCGCGCCTCGCCGTTCCGCTGCAGCGTGCCGCGCTCGACCAGCGCACGGATCAGGCGCTGGCCGAGGAATCCCGATCCGCCGGTGACGACGACCTTCATGGTGTGCTGTACTCCTCTGGCGTCCTGCGCCCGGCCCTTGCCGGCCGGAACACGGTGGCGTCATCGTAGTAGATCGGGTCGGCGTTCGCGCTCCAGCCGGGCACGCCGAGCACCGGCAGCGGCACCAGCGCTGAGGTGTCGAAACTCCTGTCGAACCGCGACGCGAGCGCGGCGTCGACCTCGGCCGGCGGCGCATCCGCCGGCAGTCCGACGACGAGCGCATGTGCGGTGATCGCCTTGTAGGGTGCGACGAGCTTGTCCATCAGCGCATGGCCGAAGACAAGCACGTGAACGGTGTCCCAGTCGCCGCGCCGGTCGACGAACGCCGTCTTCCAGCGGCGTTCGCGCAACAGTGCGGGCAGCGTCGGATCTGCGGTGATCAGCAGCGCGCCGTTCTCGTCGAACAGGGTCGCGGCATCACGCAGCGCGCCGCGCCGCCCGCCGACGCCGTCGCTTGCGATTGCCGCTGCCTGCAGCGCGTTGAGCCGCGCCTTGGTGCGCGGAAAGGCGAGCCAAACGAGCGCGTTGAAGAGATCGTGCCGATTGAGCCGCGTCGGCACGTGGCCGGTAGCCGCAATGTGCGCCTCGTAGGCGCGTCCCTCCGGAGCATCATTGGGCGCGACAAATTCGATCGGCCGGCCGGTGGCCGTCGTGAGGCGCCGCTCGGCGGCACAGCGGTTCAGGTCCGCGATCGGATCGCGCGTTACAACTGACCCGCGTAGTGCCGTTACCGCATCGAGCCACGGTTGCGACCAGTCGACTGCGAGCATTGGAGCCTCCGCGCTGTGCGCTGCGGCGCGAGCTTGCTTGGGGCGGCCCGGCGCTGCGCTCGGAGCCTCCGCGCTGCGCGCTGCGGCGCGAGCTTGCTTCGGTCTGCCTTGCGCTGAGCTCAGGCCGCCAGCGTCCATCGCAGCGGCTCGCCCGCGCGCAGCGGTACGACGGTGGTGTCACCGAACGGCAGTTCGGCCGGCACCGTCGTGGCCCGGCGTTGCAGCGTCACCGTGTCGCGGTTCCGCGGCAGGCCATAGAAGTCGGCGCCGAAGTGACTGGCGAAGGCTTCTAGCCGGTCGAGGCGTCCCGCGTCTTCGAATGCCTCGGCATAGAGTTCGAGCGCGTTGAGCGCCGTGTAGCAACCGGCACAGCCGCAGTCGGTTTCCTTCTCGCCTTTCGGGTGCGGCGCTGAATCGGTGCCGAGGAAGAAGCGCGGGTTGCCGCTGGTGGCTGCCTCGACGAGAACCTGGCGATGGACCTCGCGCTTCAGCACCGGCAGACAGTAATAGTGCGGCCGCACGCCGGCCCTGCCCTCGGCCGTCATGAAGATTGCGTTGCGGTTGTAGAGCAGGTGATGTGCGGTAATGGTCGCCCCGATCGGCCCGCTCGCGTCGCGCACGTATTGCGCCGCCTCGCGCGTCGTGATGTGCTCGAACACCACCTTCAACGCCGGAAAGTCGCGTCGCAGCGGCTCCAACACGTCGTCGATGAACACCTGCTCGCGGTCGAACACATCCACCCTCGCGTGCGTGACCTCACCGTGCACCTGCAGCGGCAGACCGACTTCCTGCATGGCTTCCAGGGCCGCGCGCGGCTTGCGCACGTCTGTCACTCCGGAGTCGGAGTTCGTCGTCGCGCCGGCCGGATAGAGCTTCACGCCGTGCACGATGCCGCTCGCCTTCGCCCGGCGGATTTCGTCGGCCGGTGTGTTGTCGGTCAGGTAGAGCGTCATCAACGGTTCGAACGCGAATCCCGTCGGGAACGCGGCGACGATGCGCTCGCGGTAGGCACGCGCCATCGCCGTTGTCGTCACGGGCGGCCTGAGATTCGGCATCACGATGGCCCGCGCAAACTGGCGCGCCGTGTGCGGCAGCACCGCCGCCATCGCCGCGCCGTCGCGCAGGTGCAGATGCCAGTCGTCCGGGCGCGTGATTGTCAGGGCTTCCATGCCGGGCATTATCCAGCACTGACCTTAGGGACAGCACCGTGGCGGGCGGATAATCCCCGGCCTGAGTACCCCGGGCCGCGGAGGATTGATGAACCTCGACGATCTCGCCAAGCTGAACCCGAATGCTGCCTGGCGCCTGCCCGAGGATGACGGCGATCCGCAGGAAACGCGCGAATGGCTCGAAGCGCTCGACGCACTCATCGCGGCCGAGGGGCCGGCGCGCGCGACCTTCCTGCTGAAACAGCTGCTGCAGCACGCGCGTACACGGCGCGTGCCGTTGCCGCAGGTACTGAACACGCCCTACCTGAACACGATTTCGCTGGGCGAACAGGCGCCTTTTCCCGGCAACCTCGAGATCGAGCAGCGGCTTTCGGCATTGGTGCGCTGGAATGCGCTGGCGATGGTCGTGCGTGCGAACCAGGCGAGCCCTGAACTCGGCGGTCACATCGCCAGCTATGCGTCGGCGGCGGATCTCTTCGAGGTCGGCTTCAATCACTTCTTCCGCGCCGGCGGCGAGGCGCCGGTTTCGCGCGGCGACCTCGTCTACTTCCAGCCGCATTCGGCGCCCGGCGTGTATGCGCGGGCGTTCCTTGAAGGACGGCTTACGGCGCAGCAACTCGACAACTACCGGCGCGAGACGGGGCTCGCCGGGGGAGGGCCCCCGGCGATCAATGATGACTCTAGCCCGGTGCACTTGGGCTCCGGGCTGAGTTCCTATCCTCATCCCTGGTTGATGCCAGCGTTCTGGCAGTTCCCGACTGGCTCGATGGGGCTCGGTCCGCTGTTCGCGATATACCAGGCGCGGTTCCTGCGCTACCTCGAACACCGTGGCCTTGCCAAGACCTACGCGCGCAAGGTCTGGGCGTTCGTCGGCGATGGCGAGATGGACGAACCCGAGTCGCTCGCAGGACTGAGCATCGCCGCGCGCGAAGGGCTGGAAAACCTGGTGTTCGTCGTCAACTGCAACCTGCAGCGACTCGACGGGCCAGTGCGCGGCAACGGTTCGATCATCCAGGAACTCGAGGGCCTGTTCGCCGGCGCGGGCTGGAACGTGATCAAGCTGCTGTGGGGCAGCGACTGGGACCCGCTGTTCGCGCGCGACACGCAGATGCTGCTGCTGCGGGCCTTCCACGAGACCGTCGACGGCGAGTTCCAGACCCTGTCGGCAACCGATGGTCGGTTCAATCGCGAGCACTTCTTCAACAAGTTTCCAGAGCTGGCGCAATTGACCGCGCACCTGTCCGACGACGATATCGATCGACTACGACGCGGCGGGCACGATCCGGTGAAGATCCATGCGGCCTATCACGCCGCCGTGCGCCATCGGGGCCAGCCGACCGTCATCCTCGCAAAGACGAAGAAGGGCTACGGGATGGGCAGCGCTGGCCAGGGACGCATGACGACGCACCAGCAGAAGAAGCTCGACGCCGAGGGGCTGCGCGACTTCCGCGACCACTTCGGCCTGCCGCTCACCGACGCGCAAGTCGAGAACGTGGAGTTCTACAAGCCGGGTGACGACAGCCCGGAGATGAAATACCTGCATGCGCGCCGCGCCAAGCTTGGCGGCTATCTGCCGTCGCGTTCCTCGGTGTGCGAACCTCTCGCGACACCGGCGGCGGAAGCGTTCGCGCGTTTCGCGCTCGAAGCGAACGGCAAGGAGATGTCGACGACGATGGCGTTCGTCCGCATGCTCGGCTCGCTGCTGAAAGACCCGGCACTGGGGCCGCGCATCGTGCCGATCATCGCCGATGAGGCGCGCACCTTCGGGATGGCGGACCTGTTCCGCCAGATCGGCATCTATTCGCCGCTCGGGCAGCTCTACCAACCCGAAGACAGCGCGCAGATCAGCTTCTACAAGGAAGCGAAGAACGGCCAGATCCTCGAAGAAGGAATCAACGAAGCCGGCGCCATCGCGTCCTGGGTCGCCGCGGGCACCAGCTATTCCACCAATGGCCTGCCGATGCTGCCCTTCTACATCTTCTATTCGATGTTCGGGTTCCAGCGCGTCGGCGACCTGCTGTGGGCGGCAGCGGATTCGCGCACGCGCGGCTTCCTGCTCGGCGCGACCGCTGGCCGCACGACACTCTCGGGCGAAGGCCTGCAGCATGAGGACGGCACCAGCCAGCTGGTCGCCTCGACGGTCCCGAACTGCCGCGCCTACGACCCGTGTTACGCGCACGAACTCGCAGTAATCGTCGAGCACGGCATGCGCCGCATGCTGACGCAGCAGAGTGACGAGTTCTATTACGTCACGGTGATGAACGAGAACTATGCGCAACCTTCGGCGCCGAGTGGGGCTCGCGAGGGCATCCTGCGCGGCCTGTACTGCGTGCGCAACTCGCCCCGCGGCCACGCGCGCGTGCGCCTGCTTGGCTCGGGCACGATCCTGCGCGAGGCACTGGCGGCGGCGGAACTGCTGGAAACCGACTACGACATCGCGGCCGACGTGTATTCGGTCACCAGTTTCACCGAATTGCGGCGCGAAGCGATGGAACTCGGGCGCGCCTCGCGCCTCGGCGCCGAGCCGGTGCCGTCGTGGATCGAGCGGCAGCTTCCTGAAAATGGCCTGCCGATCGTTGCTGCCTCGGATTACGTCAGCGCGGTGCCCGACCTGATCCGACCGTGGATCCGCGATCGCTATGTCGCGCTCGGCACCGACGGCTTCGGACGGTCAGACACGCGCGCCGCATTACGCGCGTTCTTCGAAGTCGATCGCACCTCGATTGCCCTGGCGGCGCTGCACGCGGTCGATCCCGCGGCGGCCAGGCGCGCGCGCTCGCAATGGAAGACGGGCATGAGCCCCCCGCCCTGGACGCGCTGATCAGCGCGAATTTTCGGCATCCGCGTTGTCGTGTAGGCCGTGCATTCGCTGCGGCTTTCTGCGTCGCGCCCGCGACGCGTGACTCCTACGCTGCTCTGCACGTTGGCAAGCCTGCCGACGAGGACGACCGGGCCCAGCGCCTCGTCGACTTCAACCGCATGAAGCGGCTGCCACGGCAGTCCGCCCGGAGATCGCAATGAACCACTCTGCAGTCAAATTGCTTGCAATGACCATGACCGCGGCTGCGCTGGCCGTTTCCTCTGCGCACGCCAGCAACTCCCAGTGGCTGGGCGAAAACGTCCCCTTCGACGCCGCAGCTGACGAGCCGCAGCCCTTCGAGAGTTCCGCTATCGACATGGCGGACACGCGAGCCCACTGGCAAACGGCGCAGTATCTCGGCGACAACGTTCCTTCTGAGGACGCTGCGAACAACGAGCCGAGCTATGTCGCGTTCGAAGCCAGCTTCCCGACCGCCGAAACCGAGGTCGCCGGGTTGCTGCTCGACCTCCCTGTCGACTCCTTCAGCGAGATGGTGGCGTTCCCGGCGATGCCCGACTACGTCGTGGATGAGCCGCTCCTGATGATCGCGGGTCTCGACCCGACGCAGACGCCGTAATCGATGCGTGCGCAGAACATCAGTCCGGCACGCGATGAGCCGGCCTGATGCGCTCGATCATGTAACCAGGATCGCGCGATAGTCGTTGATGTTGGTCCGCGTCGGGCCTGTCACGATCAGCGAGTCGGCAGCCGCAAAGAATCCGTAGGCGTCGTGTGCGTCGAGCGCTGCGCGGGCAGTGATCCCGCGGCGCGCGGCACGCGTGGCGGTTTCGGGAGCGAGCCATGCTCCGGCGTTGTCCTCGCTCCCGTCGATCCCGTCGGTGTCGGCAGCCAGGGCGTGGACGCCCGGCATGGCCTCGAGCTCCGCGGCCAGCGACAGCAGGAACTCGCTGCACCGACCGCCGCGGCCGCGCGTTCCCGGCGACAGCGTAACCGTGCACTCGCCACCGGAGATCAGCGCGACCGGTCGCGGAAACGGTGCGTCGTGCGCACGCAGCTCGCGCACCAGCGCCGCATAGACCTTCGCGACTTCGCGCGCCTCGCCGGTCACCGTGTCGCCGAGCATCACCGGCGTGACGCCGGCACGGCGAAACACGTCAGCGGCCGCCTGCAGCGAACCGCGCGCAGTCGCGATGATGCGATTCTCGACGCCCGCCAGCCGCGGATCGCCGGGCTTCGGTGTCTCGGCGATTTCGCCGCGCTCGCCGCGGGCCAGCCACGCAGCGACACTGGCCGGTGGCGTGACGTTCCAGCGCCGCAGCACGGCCAGCGCATCGGCATACGTGCTGGGATCGGCCGCACAGGGCCCCGATGCAATGTCGGCCGGCGCATCGCCGGTGACGTCCGAGATGATCAGCGCGAGGACCGTGGCACCGCGCGCCGTCGCGGTCGCAGCCAGGTGTCCGCCGGCGATCCGCGACAGGTGCTTGCGCACGACATTCATCTGCTCGATCGGTGCGCCGCTCGCGAGCAGGTCGCGCGTGACGCGCTTGAGGTCGTCCATCGAAACTTCGGCCACCGGCAGCGAGAGCAGGCTCGAGCCGCCGCCGGAAACCAGCACCAGCAGCAGGTCGCCAGCCTGCAGCGTGGAAGCGCGCGCGAGGATTTCCGCGGTGGCGGACTCGCCCGAGGCATCGGGCACGGGGTGCCCGGCCTCGACGACGCGGATGTGCCGCGTCGGCAGTCCGTGCGCGTAGCGGGTGATGACCAGTCCGTCGAGCGCGACTTCGGGCCAGGCGCGCTCGACCGCAACCGCCATGCTCGCGGCGGCCTTGCCAGCACCGACGACCAGCGCGCGCGCCGGCGGCGTCGGCAGGTGGAGCTGCAGTATCTGCAGCGGATCGGCGGCCGCCACCGCGGCGTCGAAACTCGCGCGCAGCAGCGTCAGCGGATCCATGAGGTCGGGTTTAGCGAGGGACATACGCAAATCTACCGCGCTTGGTGCGGAAACCGGCGCCGCAAGCTAAAACGCACCCCGCACAAGATTGCTGGGCCGGCCAGCGACGAAGTTCTCGACGTTGTCCATCAGCTGGTCGGCCAGAGCCTGCTGGGCCTCGTCCGAGGCCCAGGCGACATGCGGTGTCACGATGACATTGGGCCGTTTCGCTGCGCGCATCAGCGGATTGTCGGATGACGGCGGCTCGCCAGTGACGACGTCAAAGCCCGCGCCGCTGATCAGACCCTCGTCGAGCGCACGCACGAGGTCCGCTTCGTCGACCAGTCCACCGCGCGCGGTGTTGATGATCAGCGGCCGGCGCTTCATCGCACGGAACTCGGGCATCGCGATCATGTTGCGGGTTTCGGGCGTCAGTGGCGAGTGCAGTGTGATGATGTCGCTCGTTTCCAGCACTTCCTGCCAGGGCGTATAGAGCGGGCCCAGCCCGCTGCGGCCCTTGTGGGCGGCGAACATCGGCACCATTCCGAGCGCGCGCGCGATCTCCGCGACACGCTGTCCGAGCACCCCCTCGCCGATGATCCCCAGACGAGCGCCCGCGAGATCGTGGATCGGGTGGTCAAAGAAGCAGAACTGGCCCGACTCCTGCCAGCGGCCGGCGATGACATCCTCGCGGTAAGCGACGACGTTCCGGCGCAGCGCGAAGATGAGCGCGAACGCGTGCTCCGGCACGGTGTTCACTGCATAGCCGCGGATGTTCGACACCGCGATGCCGTGCGCCTCGCAGTACGTCTTGTCGACGCAGTCGGTACCGGTCGCCGCCACCGCGATCAGCCGCAGATCCGGCAATTGCTGGAGGACGGCAGCCGGCATCGGCACCTTGTTGAGGATCGCCACCGTTGCACCCTTCAGCCGTGCGACGACCTCGTCGGGCTGCGTGTTCGCGTGTTCGACCAGCTGGTGCTCGAAGGCCGGCCGCCGCAGTCTTATCTGCGGCGCGATCGTGGAGCGGTCGAGGAAGACAATCCTTTGCATAACTGACCCCGCTATGAGTGGCGCTGCTGGAGACAGCGCTTCGCTTCGGCCACGATCGCTGCCGGCGTGATGCCGAAGTGCTCGTACAGCGCATCGGCCGGGCCCGAAGCACCGAAGCCGGTCATGCCGACGAAGCCGCCCTGCTCGCCGAGGTAGCGATCCCAGCCGAAGCGCAATGCCGCTTCAACACCGACCCGCACGCAACCCTGTCCCAGCGTCGCCGCGCGATAGGATGGATCCTGCAGCTCGAACAGTTCCCACGACGGCATCGACACGACCGCGGTCGAGATGCCTTCGGCCTGAAGACGCAATCGCGCCTGCACGGCGAGCGTGACTTCAGAGCCGGTCGCGAGCAGCGTGACCTGCCGCGCCGTGCCTTCGCCTTCGCCTTCGGCCAGCACGTAGGCGCCCCGGCGTGAGAGGTTTGCATCACCACTGGTGCTGCGCACGAGCGGCAGTTCCTGCCGCGCGAACACCAGGCTCACCGGCCCCGTGCGGTGCTCGAGCGCGATCTCCCAACACTCGGCCGCTTCGACGGCGTCCGCGGGTCGCAACACCAACATGTTGGGCATCGCGCGCAGCGACGCGAGAATTTCGACCGGCTGATGGGTCGGCCCGTTCTTGCCGACGCCGATCGAGTCGTGGCTGAAGACGAACTTCACCGGCAGCCCCATCAGCGCCGCCATGCGCATTGCGGGGCGTTCGTAGTCGGCAAACGGGAGGTAGGTGACCGCGAGCGGGATCACGCCGCCGTGTGCCGCCATGCCGTTGGCCATCGCGCCCATCACGTGCTCACGCACACCGCAGTGGACGTAGGCGCCGCTCCGGTCGTTTGCGGTGAACGCCCGCAACCGGCGCTTGTGGCTGGTCGGCGCCTCGAGGTCGGCGCAGGCCACGATGCGCTCGGGCAGCACATCGGTCAGCAGGTCGTTGATCTCCGCGGAGATCATGATCCCGCCCTGCGGCTTGCCTGCGTTGACGGCGCGCCGCTTGTAGTCGAGCAGGACCTCGCGCCAGCCGGCGGGCAGTTCGCCGCGCAGCACGCGCTCGAATTCCGCGCGCTCAGCGGCCGGCAGCGCTGCCACGCGCTTGGCCCATGCAACGTGTTCCCGATCGCTGCGACGCCCGGCAGCGCGCCATGCAGTGAGTACATCCGCGGGGATCTCGAAGGACGGATGCGGCCAGTCCAGCGCCTGCCGGGCCGCGGCGGCGTCTTCCGGATGCAGTCGCCCGCTGTGACCACCGCGCTGCCCCTGCAGACGTGCGATACCCTTCGCAATCACCGTGCGGCAGGCGATCATCGACGGTCGCGGATCCTTCTTCGCCGCAGCGATCGCGTCCGACACGGCTTCAAGATCGTGGCCGTCGACCTCGACCACGTGCCAGTCGGCGACGCGAAAGCGCGCGGCGACGTCCTCGCTGATCGACAGCGTCGTGCTGCCGTCGTCGGTGATGCGGTTGTCGTCCCAGAAGAGAATCAGCTTGCCCAGCCGCAGGTGGCCAGCCAGCGAGATCATCTCCTGGCCGATCCCCTCCTGCAGGCAGCCGTCGCCAACGAACGCGTAGGAATAGTGGTCGATCAGCCCTGGGCCAAAGCGGGCATTCAGGTAGGCCTCGGCGACCGCCATGCCGAACGCATTGGCGATGCCCTGCCCCAGCGGCCCGGTTGTCACCTCGATGCCGCTCGCAGGGTCGAACTCCGGATGACCTTCGCAGTGCGAGCCGAGCTCGCGGAAGGTCTTGATCTGGTCGATCGAGATCTGCTCGTAGCCGGTCAGATACAGCAGCGAAAAGAGCAACATCGACCCATGGCCATTGGACAGCACGAAGCGGTCGCGGTCCGGCCAGGTCGGATCGGCCGGATTGAACTTCAGGTGCCGGGTGAAGAGGGCGGTGGCGATCTCCGCCATGCCGAGCGGCACGCCCTGGTGCCCCTCGGTCGCGCGCACGATCGCGTCGATCGAGACGAAGCGGATCGCATGGGCCAGGCGCTGCAGATCGGCGCTGGCCTGCACTGGCGCCTTGGTGGCTTCGATGGTGCTCATGACGTATCCCGTTCGAAAGTCCGGACTAGCGAATCGTCAGCGCCGGCACGTAGCTCATTAGCAGGAGCACGGCAAGCGCCACCAGGTAGAACGGCGTCATCGCCCGCACGGTTTCGCCGATCTTGACCTTGGCGATCGAGCTGGTGATGAAGAGCGTCGTGCCGACCGGCGGTGTGTACAGGCCGATGGCCAGGTTGACGACCATCATCACGCCGAGCTGGACGGTGTCCATACCCGCCATTGCCGCCAGGGGAACGAAGATCGGCGTCAGCAGCAGCACGGCGGCCGGCAGGTCGATGAACATGCCGGCGACCAGCATGATCAGGTTCATGGCGAGGATGATCAGCCAGGGATCCTGCAGCGTGTTCTTCGCGAATTCGGCGAATGCCACCGGCAGCTGCTCGAACGTGATGATCCAGCCCATCGCGCTCGACGCCATGATGACGAGCAGCACGACGCCGGTCGCGAGTCCCGACTCCAGCAGCGCCGCCTTGAGCCGCACAAGCGTCAGGTCGCGGTACAGCAGGGCCGAGACGACTCCAGCATAGAGCGTACTGATGATGCTGACCTCGGTCGGCGTGGCGATGCCGAAGCGCAGGAAGATGACGATGATCACGGGCAGCAGCAGTGCCGGCGACGCGTACCC
>Ga0316616_100000106_pt1 | contig 20407 bp, 16 predicted proteins | sample OWC_Aug_M1_C1_D1_FD_207660 | JGI IMG/M metagenome (GOLD analysis project Ga0316616, IMG submission 207660) | Wetland soil microbial communities from Old Woman Creek delta, Ohio, United States - OWC_Aug_M1_C1_D1_B | ecosystem: Environmental > Terrestrial > Soil > Wetlands | place: USA: Ohio... | reverse complement strand
CATCATGCTGGGAAACAAGGAGTATTTCGGCTTCAGCATGGAAAAGGGCGAAGCCTCCAAGCTGGATGAATATATTTTCACCACCTCCTTCATTATGCGCATGTTCATCTTCCTGCTTCTCGGGTCGCAGGTGGATTTCGACCTGATCAACCGCTATCTGCTCGGAGGCATCGCCATTGTTGCCGTATTCATGTTCATCGCCCGGCCGGCGACCGTATTCCTTTGCGCGCTGCCTGATCGTCGCGCCAAGTGGGAACTGAAAGAGCTGCTGTTCATGTGCTGGACGCGCGAAACAGGCGTCATACCAGGCGCATTGGCTGGCCTGCTGGTCGGCATGCAGGTGCCCGGAGCGCCAATGATCGCCTCGATTACATTCATCGCCATCCTGACAACGATCCTGTTACAGGCCACAACTACCCGCTGGCTAGCCAGAAAACTCGATCTGCTTGCATAGCATGGTGAAACTCTTATTCGACCGAATCCGGCGTCTGCACAAACTTCCTGTACTGGCACGCCCGAAGGCAGCGATTGGCAAGCATCGCTACAGCACGCCGCTGTTCATGCTGCGCGAAACCCTTGCCGCATTCCAGAAACATAACGGCTTCAGCATTTCAGCATCGCTGGCGTTCTATGCATTGTTTGCCTTGATTCCCATGGCGCTGCTGACATTCTTTCTGCTCAGCCATCTGGTCATTTCTTCCGACTATGCCATCGTCAGGCTGGCCATCCTTGCCAGCAACCTGCTCCCCGAGTTCAGTCAGCGCATCATGGTAGAGGTGTTCAAGATTTCCAGGCACAAGGCCGTGTGGGGGGCATTCGGCATGTTCGCACTGTTCTGGGCGGCCATTCCGCTCGCCGGAGCTCTTCGCACTTCGTTCTACACCATTTCTTCAGTGGTCGAAGTGCCCTCCTTCATACGCCGCACTTTCAAAGATGCCATCGCCGTGCTGGGTATCCTGCTGCTGCTGTTCCTGTTCACCTTTGGCGGGGTGATGCTGGAAAAATCAATTACGTTCCTGCGGCCGCATTTTGTTTCCGCCGGACTGCTCAACGGCCTTTCCTCCTTCTTCTTGAGTACGCTGGTGATCGCGGCCTTTTATCATGCATTCTTTCCCGCCAAGGTACTGTTTCGACACATTCTGCTAGGGTCCATTCTTACGGTAGGTCTTTGGATGGCGGTGCGGCCGGCGTTCGGATTGTTCCTGTTCTTGCACCAGTCGTATGGCACCATTTTTGGCGGAATGAAGAACATGTTCATTTCCATCGGCTGGCTTTACTACAGTTTCGCGGCATTTTTGCTCGGAACGGAACTGATTGCCGCCCTGCGCAAAAAAGATGTGCTGCTGCTCAAGGAGCTATTCACCGACGCTCCTCACCAGTCCGGCTATCTGGACAACCTGATGGGCCACTTCGGTAAAAATTTTGAGCGGGGAGATTATGTCTGCCGTGAAGGCGAGCATGGTCACGAAATGTATTACATCGTGAGCGGAGTCGTAACCCTCTATCGCAATGGCATGACGCTGCACGAAGTCCACGCGGGCGACTATTTCGGTGAAATGGCTGTTCTGGCCGACACACCACGCGCGGCTGATTGCATGGTAACTTCGGAACATGCGCAGATTTTGAGCATCAGCGCAGAAAACATCGAAACCCTGCTGATGGAAGAACCCAAGATCGCAATGACTTTCCTGCGCGAAATGGCCTTGCGGCTTCGCCATGCGAGCGGGCTGCTGAGCAACAGGCAATAAACGGCAAGCCGCTATCGCCTGTTGCTCCGTGGAGCACTAGGCCATGGGCTTCAGGTCAAACGCCACGCACACCCGATCCTCGTCCGAATGGAATGGGATGGTGCGGTGAAACAGGGACGAAGGGAACAGCACGATGTCGCCCACCTCCTGAACCACGACATGCGACGGGAAGTTGTCGTGCTTGCGCGGGTATTTGTCGCCATCGGTGCCATATTCAAAACCGGCATCCGTGGCATGCAGCTTCTGCTTCGGCAGCTTGAGGTAAACGCAGCCGCTGATCCATCCTTCTTCGTGGATGTGGGAGCCGAGGTTGCCGCCCTTTTTCATTTTCAGATACCAGGAACTGCTGAAATCGACCTCCCTGGGAAATGAGCGGATCAACTCGCAATCCTCGCCGGCAAAGTGCTCGCGGTATTCCTCAATTTTCTGCTTGACCAGCACAGCCAATTTCTGGAAAGCCGGCTCCGGCCGCTTCAGCAGGTTGCCGGCCGACTGCATGCCGGAATAAAGCCGGCTCTGCATGCGCGCGGCGATGGGGGTACGGTCTATGGTTTCCAGCACCTCTTTCAGCAGCTGGCTGTCCGGCTCGGCCAGCTCGGGTATGCTGGTATGCCAGGCAAATCGCATCGGCTCCGGGCAGAAATCGTATTCGTCCGGCACGCCGAAATTGATGGCGTGGTGGGTAGAGAGCGTCGCCAGCATGATCGATTTCTTGCCGGAGTGCACCATGGCCTTCAGCTTTTCACGGAACTCGTCGTAGCGCTCGATCTTGTACAGGCACTCCATGGCGCGCTCCTGAAAATCCAGGAAACGCGAGCGTTCGAAATAGGGGATAGCCTCTTCATAGCGCTTGGCGAGGCTGTGGAACTCGCCCATGTTGTAGTTGGCATTGGGGTGGTCGGGGTCGATCGCCATGGCGTTCCGGTAACACTTGATAGCGTCATCCATATTGCCCCGGTCGCGGAAGATTTCGCCCAGGTTGTTGTGCGCGTCGGCGTAATCCGGCTTCATCTCCAGCGCCTTGAGATAGCATTGCGCGGCCTCTTCGTGCTTACCCTGGTCACGTAGCGCAGTGCCCAAGTTAAAGTATCCTATGGCATCAGGATTGATGGCCAGCGCCTTGCGGTAATTGACGACGGCATCCTCCAGCTTGCCCTGCTTCTGCAACACCACACCGAGATTACCATAGGCCTCGTAGAACCCCGGCTGCTGCGCAATTGCCTTGCGGTAGCAGGTGACGGCTTCCTCGAATTTGCCCTGTTCCTGCAACACCACTCCCAGGTTGAAATACGCCACCGTCAGATCCGGCTTGAGCGTAATGGCCTTGCGGTAGCTGGCGACCGCCTCTTCAACCCTGCCCAGATTACCCAGCACCACGCCAAGATTGAAATGGATTTCGGCAATTTTCGGTTCGATTTCCAGCGCCTTGCGGTAAGCCGCGGCAGCCTCCTCGAACTTCCTCTGACCTTCAAGCGCGACGCCCAGCACGTTGTGCAGTATGAACGTGCTCGGATAACTTCTGAGCAGAGCCTTTGCCATCTCTTCGGCCTCGTGCAATCGACCGACATTGAAAATATTGAGCAATGACTGGACCTCGCCTTGGCTGGGCTGTCTGATCTGCTGAAATTGCTTGCTCATGGATATCTCATCCTTATTTAACGAAATTGGCCAATTCCCGGGTTGGGCCCTTCTTACTCAACGCCCCGCATATTTTTGCTGTTGCAATAATACTTTCTCAAGCAGCATAACAAAACTTGCCAGTCGTTCCTTCTCCTGCGCTACCACGGCCGCCGGCGCGCGATCAACGAAGCCGGCGTTGGACAGCTTGGCCTCGGCCTTGACGATCTCGCCTTGCAGGCGGGCAATCTCCTTGCCCAGGCGTTCCTTCTCGGCGGCTACATCGATTTCGATCTTAAGCATCAGACGGAAGTTGCCTACCACGGCCACCGGGGCATCAGCCTCCGGCAGGGTGGCGACGATGCCGAGGTCGGAGAGCTTCGCCAGCGCCTTGATATAAGGCGCGAATGCTTCCAGCACATCAGCCGGACCTTCGGCCACCAGCGGCACTCGCTGCGCCGGTGACACGCCCATCTCGCCGCGCAAGCTACGGCACGCGTCTACCGCCTGCTTGAGAGTGGCCGCCCAGGCTTCGGCGGCTTCGTCGATCTTCTCCGGCTGAGCCTTGGGATAAGGCCGCACCATGATGGTATCGCCTTGGTTGCCCGTGTATTCGGCAACGGTCTGCCACAGTTCCTCAGTGATGAACGGGATCACCGGATGCGCCAGGCGCAACACAGTCTCCAGAACGCGCAGCAGGGTACGACGTGTGGCGCGTTTCTGCGCATCGCTACCGTTCTGCAACTGCACCTTGGCAATTTCCAGATACCAGTCGCAGTACTCGTCCCACACGAACTTGTAGATCGCTTGGGCCACAAAGTCGAAGCGGTAGTCGGCAAAACTCTTTTCCACCTCAGCTTCGGTGCGCTGCAACAAGCTGACGATCCAGCGGTCGGCCTGCGAGAAGTCCAGATAGCCTTCCGGGCCGCAGTCGTGGGAACAAGGCTCCATGCCGCAGTCCTGGCCTTCGCAGTTCATCAGCACGAAGCGCGTTGCGTTCCACAGCTTGTTGCAGAAGTTGCGATAGCCCTCGCAGCGGTGCATGTCGAACTTGATGTCGCGGCCGGGGCTGGCAAGCGAGGCAAAAGTAAAACGCAAGGCATCGGTGCCGAAAGCGGGAATCCCTTCCGGGAATTCCTTGCGTGTGCGCTTCTCGATCTGCTCCGCCTGTTTGGGGTTCATCAGGCCGGTGGTACGTTTCTTCACCAGATCGTCTAGGCCGATGCCGTCAATCAGGTCGATCGGATCGAGCACGTTGCCCTTGGACTTGGACATCTTTTGCCCTTCCGCGTCGCGGATCAGGCCATGCACGTAGACGTCCTTGAACGGGATTTTGCCGGTGATGTGCCTGGTCATCATGACCATGCGCGCCACCCAGAAGAAGATGATATCGAAGCCGGTGACCAGCACGCTCGAAGGCAAATACAGATCGAGCGCCGGATTGGATTTGGCCGGCCATTCCGGCGTCCAGTCCAGCGTAGAGAACGGCCACAGCGCGGAGGAATACCAGGTGTCCAGCACGTCCTCGTCGCGGTCCAGTTGACCTGCATAACCTGCTTGATCAGCCAAATGACGCGCTTCCTCTTCGTTATGTGCCACGAAGACCTCGCCGTTGACGCCGTACCATGCGGGAATCTGATGCCCCCACCACAACTGGCGGGAAATACACCAGTCCTGGATATTGTTCAGCCACTGGTTGTAAGTGTTCACCCAGTTTTCCGGGTGGAACTTGATCTCGCCGCTGGCGACCACTTCCAGCGCCTGCTCGGTGATGGACTTGCCATCTTTGCCCGGCTTGCTCATGGCGACAAACCACTGGTCGGTGAGCATCGGCTCGATCACCACGCCGGTTCGGTCGCCGCGCGGTACCTTGAGTTTATGCTTGTCTATTTTTTCCAGCAGGCCCAGCGCCTCGAGGTCGGCGACGATGGCTTTGCGCGCATCGAAACGATCCATGCCGCGGTATTTCTCCGGGGCATGATCGTTGATCTTCGCATCCAGCGTCAGAATGGAAATCAGCGGCAACTTGTGGCGCTGGCCGACAGCATAGTCGTTGAAATCGTGCGCCGGCGTCACCTTGACCACGCCGGTGCCGAACTCGCGATCCACGTAGTCGTCAGCGATGATGGGAATTTTGCGGTCGGTCAGCGGCAGGCTCACCACCTTGCCGATCATATGCTGGTAGCGTTCATCTTCCGGATGCACCATAACGGCGGTGTCGCCCAGCATGGTTTCCGGGCGGGTGGTAGCGACGGTCAGCGAGCCGGAACCATCCGCCAGCGGGTAGCGGATATGCCACAGGTGGCCGTCTTCTTCCTCCTGCACCACTTCCAGGTCGGACACAGCGGTATGCAGCTTGGGATCCCAGTTAACCAGCCGTTTGCCACGGTAGATCAGGCCTTCGTTGAACAGGCGCACAAAGGTTTCGGTGACGATCTTCGACAGTCCGGCATCCATGGTGAAGCGCTCGCGGCTCCAGTCGGGCGAGGTTCCCAAGCGGCGCATCTGACGGGTGATGGTGGAGCCGGAATGCTCCTTCCACTCCCACACTTTTTCCAGAAACTTCTCGCGGCCAAGGTCGTGGCGCGACAGACCCTGGGCATCGAGCTGGCGCTCGACGACGATCTGAGTGGCGATGCCGGCGTGGTCGGTGCCCGGCTGCCACAGCGTGTTGTCGCCCTTCATGCGGTGGTAGCGCGTCAGCGCATCCATCAGGGTCTGGTTGAAGCCGTGCCCCATATGCAGCGTGCCGGTGACGTTGGGCGGCGGCAGCAGGATGCAGAAGTTGTCGGATTTGGCCGTGTCGAGACCGGCGGCAAAGTAGCCCTTGTCCTCCCAGAAGGAGTACCAGCGGGCTTCTATGTTCTTGGGTTCAAAGGATTTGTCGAGTTCGCTCATGGGGCCGGATTTTACCACAGCCCGCGGCACTAGCCGCTCAGGGCGAGGTGCATCATGGCCCAAACAGCGCCACCCACGCCGCTAAAAAACATGGTGATGTGAAACCAACTCCATAAGGCGTAGCGGCGCTTGAGCTGGTGCGGAGAAAGATTGGACAGCAAATAAAGCTGTCCTGATTCTGGGTTGCGCATCACATGCACACCGTTATGCAGCCGCAGTTCGCGGTGCTGTTTTTCTATTTCCCGCCGCGCAGCGTTGCGCGCTAGCTGCCATTCCTTGAGACCGACTTCGCCGTTGCCATCGAGGTCAAAACGTTTGAGCAGCGTTGATCGATCTTTCTTCCATTGTTCCAGCAATACGTTCATGTCGGCCTTGAGATCGAGTGCGCTATTTGCACCGCTGATGGTGGAGAACTCCCCGAGCACATAGATATTGTCGCCAGGAAAGAGCTGCTCATCGATGTGCTTGTACTGACCTTCGTACCAAGTGCGGCAGTGGGTGGTGAACACCTCGGCATCGTCCGGATCGACCATGCATCTTCCGGTCTCGTCACTAATTTCGAAGACGCTATCACTGGTCTCGCGGCTGATTTCCTGCCATTTGTTGTCTGAGGTTCGGCGGTACGTAATGCAGCGGAACCAGACGCAAGGCAGGCTGCCCATTCTGGCCGGTGCCAGAGACTCAGGGGCGTTGCTGGTCCGGCCGAATATTTCGACATAACCCTGCGCCGCCGAGTCTATTTTTGAGGTGGGGGTATCGGCAATGGCCCGGCTGCGCCGGAAAGTGGAGGCCCAGGCGAAGAAGCTGATCAGGGCGATAAGGGAGAATGCGGCCATCCATGCCTGCGGATCATTGATGCGCAAGGCCACCAGCAGAATCAGCAGGTGGCCGAATGACGTAATGAGATTGGCGTACCCGTTCCGGAGATACTGGGTCATGAGCAATTAGGGCTTCCTTAGCCGAACCGTTTGGCGACGTCCGCATCCTCCAACTCGACAGCATCGAAGCGCAACAGCTCGGCAGGGCCAAAATTGAACAAACGCGCCACGATCAGGTCAGGGAACTGCTCGATACGCACGTTGTTGATGTTGGCGCTGTCATTGTAGAACTCGCGCCGGTCGGCGATGGCATCCTCCAGCCCGGAGATACGGCTTTGCAAATGCAGGAAATTCTCGTTGGCCTTGAGCTCGGGATAGGATTCGACCAGGGCGAACAGGCTGCCCAGCCCGGCACGCAATGCGCTCTCGGCAGCGCCAAGTGCGGCAATATTATGTGACTCACGCGCATCGGCGACGCACGACCTGGCCTGAATCACCTTTTCCAATGTTGCCTGCTCATACTTCATGTACTCCTTGCAGGCATCGATCAGCTTGGGCAGTTCGTCGTGCCGCTGCTTGAGCAGCACGTCGATATTCGCCCAGGCCTTGGAAACGTTGTTCTTGACGACCACCAGACCGTTGTAGGTCATGATGAAATACACCAGCATGACCGCCAACACTGCCAGAAAAATTATGCCGCCCATGCCCTGTCCCCTTCCAAAGAAGTACATCGATGACGGAGTTTAATGTGCGCCTTCGGCCAGTGCAATGTCAGCCACCATCAATTCTGATACGATGTTGCCAACTGTCGCCAAAGGAAATCCTATGCCGCAACCTGTCTGGGCTTGGGCCATACTGGGCCTGGTGCTGCTCAGCATCGAACTGTTGAGCGGAACATTCTATATCCTGTGGTTTGGCGTCTCCGCCTTGTGCGTCGCGCTGATGCTGGCTGTTTACCCGAATGCACCGCTGTCCATGCAGTTGCTGGGCTTCTCGATCATGTCGCTGACATCGCTCGCCTTGTGGCGGCATAAGTACAAGATGCAGCGCCCAGGGTCGCGTATCGGGCAGTCAATCGACGACACCATAGGAAAACTCGGGCGAGTTACCGCTGAAATCTCACCGGCGCGGAACGGCACCATTACCTTTACTGTCCCGGTGATGAGTAGCCGCGAGTGGACCGCGATTGCGGATGAGTCGATTGCGGCAGGAGAAGAAGCCGAAGTCGTTGGCATCGAAGGCAATTTTTTGCGTGTGCGCCGTCGCGCCAAGCCCTAACCAACCTGCAGGAAAACAATCCCATGACCCCATTTCTGATCGTCCTGTTGTTCCCTCTGGCCGTGGCCCTGTGGCTGGGCATCCGCATCGTCCCGCAAGGCGAGGAGTGGGTGGTGGAGCGCCTGGGGCGCTTCAGCAGCGTCCTGATGCCGGGCCTCAACATCATCATCCCTTTCATCGACCAGGTGCGCTACAAAGTCACCACCAAGGACATCATCCTCGACGTGCCGGAGCAGGAAGTCATCACCAAGGACAATGCCGTGATCCTCGCCAACGCGATTGCCTTCATCAAGGTCAGCAACCTGGAACGTGCGGTATACGGCATCGAAAACTTTCGTGAAGCCATGCGCAACATGGTGCAGACCTCGCTACGCTCCATCATCGGCGGCATGGATTTAAACTCGGCCCTGACTTCGCGCGACCGCATCAAGGCAGAACTGAAGACTGCCATCGCCGACGAAGCTATCGACTGGGGCCTGACGGTAAAATCGGTGGAAATCCAGGACATCAAGCCTTCGCCCAACATGCAAAAGGCAATGGAAATGCAGGCCTCGGCAGAGCGCGAGCGAGTGGCGCTGGTAACTCGCTCGGAAGGCGAAAAGCAGGCCATCATCCTCAATGCCGAGGCACGGCTTGAAGCCGCACGCAAGGATGCCGAGGCTCAGGAAGTCGCAGCCAGGGCCTCTGCCGAATCCATGCGCATCATCGGCGACGCGGTGAAAGACAGCAACGCCTCCGCCACCTTCCTGCTCGGCGACCGCTACATCCAGGCCATGCAGAAACTTTCGGCCTCGGACAACAGCAAAGTGGTGGTCCTCCCCGGCGACCTTGTCGGCGCCGTGAAAACGCTGGTGGGTAGCAAGTAGTTCGTCGCTCAGCCGGCCGGACGGCAGATGGCACAGGCTGGGTCGCGCCCCAACTTGATGCTGTGCCACCCCATCGTCAGCACGTCCAGCAACAGCAAACGCCCTTGCAGGCTGTCACCGATGCCCAGCAGCAACTTCATCGCCTCCGCTGCCTGCGTGGTGCCTATCATGCCCACCAGCGGCGCAAAGACGCCGTTCTCGGCGCAGCGCATCTCGCCTACTCCATCCTCGGCACTCACATCAGGAAACAGGCAGTGATAGCACGGGCTGTCAGCGTGGCGCATGTCGAACACGCTCACCTGCCCTTCGAAACCAATCGCCGCGCCTGACACCAGCGGTTTTTTCAGCAGTACGCAAATCCTGTTCAGCACATAGCGCGTGCGGAAATTGTCACTGCAATCGATCACCACATCAGCGTTGTTCGCCAGTTCGGCAAACTCTTCCTCGGTGGATTTCCCGGTCACCGGCACAACGGTGATTTCAGGGTTGATCGCAGCCAATGTTCGCTGCGCCGATACCGCCTTGTTGATGCCGATGGCCTGAGTAGTATGGATCACCTGACGTTGCAGGTTGGTCAGATCGACGCTATCGAAATCACAGATCGTCAGCCTGCCTACCCCGCCCGCGCCAAGATAAAGCGCGACTGGTGAACCAAGCCCCCCTGCGCCGACGATCAAGGCATGGGAATCGTTCAGTTGCTGCTGCCCTTCGAAAGCGATTTGCGGCAGTAGAATGTGGCGACTGTAGCGCAGAAGCTGATTATCATTCATCGAGAGATGGCATTACGTGTGGACATATTGCAAGCCAGAACTATAATCTCAACCAAACGAGCCTTCAATCGAAAAGAAATCGCTGAAACCGCTGAATGAATTGCGCGATATCGGTATTCAAATGTTGCCGAGTTGCCACACTTTCATTTCATCCCCGCTTTTGTCTCCGGGTCGTGGCCGCAACAACCCCGCTGACCAGAAGGTGCAACGAGCAGCAATTGGGTACCTCCAGGGAATTTTCAATTCCGGTTGGCTGGCATGGCCTGCCTTGATTTACGCAACACTTTAACGAGTAAATGAATATGAAAATAGACATGATGCGCAAACTGGATTACTTCGCGGGAGTCCCATTATGCCTTGTGACAACGCTGCTTATCCGCCTGGCAGGCCTGTTTGCAAAGCAAAAATCGCAGCATCCTCAACAGGTTTTATTCATCGAATTGTCAGAGATGGGCAGTGCCATTCTGGCAGACCCCGCAATGCGGAAAATGCAAAGGGTTGGAAACGCAGAACTGTACTTCGTGATTTTCAAATCCAATGCGGCGAGCCTGCGCCTGCTGGATACAGTGCCGGAAAGTAATATTTTTACTATCCGGGCAGACAATTTCCTGAATCTCACCTTGGACAGTCTGCGTTTCTTATTGTGGGCGCGCCGCCGCAGAATTGATACGGTGATCGATTTGGAGCTGTTTTCTCGCTATAGCGCCTTACTGACGGGATTGTCTGGCGCTACCAATCGAGTTGGGTTTCACGCATTTTTCAACGAAGGATTATATCGAGGCGCCATGCTGACGCGCCGAGTCGCCTATAACCCACACCTGCATATCGCAAAGAATTTCATTGCTTTAGTCAATGCAGCCCTGGCGGACAAAGCTGAATTGCCGTTTTCCAAGACCTTGATCGACGACAGCGAGATCAAACTGGCCCAGACGCAAGTTGATCAAAGCGCTATCACGGGCATGCGTGGCCGTATCCGCGACGAATACCCGTCCTATGACGAAAAGCGCCATCGCATTGTGCTGATCAATCCCAATGCCAGCGATCTGTTGCCGCAGAGGCGCTGGGTGCCGGAGCATTTTGTCACGGTGATGCGTAGTTTGCTGGCGGATAGCGAGGATTTGCTGGTATTGATCACCGGCGCCCCGGACGAGCGCGAAGCGGCGAAAAGACTACTGCAGCAAGTGCAACATCCGCGTTGCATCAATTTTGCCGGGCGCCAACGACTGGAGGAATTGCCAGCGCTTTACCAGATCGCCGAACTCATGTTGACCAATGATTCCGGGCCAGGCCATTTCTCATCGGTAACCAGCCTGCGAACCTTTATCCTGTTTGGTCCGGAAACCCCGCTCTTGTATGGTTCTCTTGGCAACAGTACGCCAATTTATGCCGGTCTCGCCTGCTCTCCCTGCGTTAGCGCTGCAAACCATCGCAAAACGCCATGCAGCGATAATGTGTGCCTGCAAAGAATCACACCGGAAGTGGTGCTAAAACAGTTGCGCCAAGCGTTGACGGAAATAAAATCTCACCGCGATTTAAGCGCCAACGCTTAAAAAGAATAAACAATGAAACCTGCCAAACCTGATCTTGCCTTCCTGGGTAGCGCTCAACTTATTGTGGTCTGCCTATTAACTGCGGTTATCGATATTGCAGTATTTCAATTTCTGTATATTCAGCCTGATGCTTTGGCGTTTGCCCATATTGCAAGCTTTCTGACTGCTTCCGCCATAGGCTACCTGTCAATTTCACTTTGGCCATCGCATGATGCAGAGGATAAAACCAGGGTTGGCCAATTCAAGTCATCTCACTTAACGACTTTTGTCCTCCTCGCCTTGCTGGTGACATTTCTACGTGGCGGTCTACTGGCGTCGATGCTTAATATCATGGCGATTCCTGCGCCGGCAGCCATTTCCATCTCTGCCATCTTTTCTTCGTTATCACTTTACACCGCTTACCTTTATTTCCAACGCAAAAGCGATCTATCCGCTGAAATCCGGTGGGGCCATCTTTGCCTGGGAATTGTTGCCTGCACGATTCTTCTAAAGTTGTTTTATCTAGGCGTACCTGAACTTATTTTTGAAGAAGCCTATTACTGGAATTATGCCAAGCACCTGGATATTGGTTATCTGGATCATCCATTGATAGTGGCCTGGATCATCAAGGCATTCACGAACCTGATGGGGGATATTGAATTTGCTGTCCGGTTCGGGGCTTTTTTATGCTGGTTTGTTACCGCTTATTACTCCTACAGACTGACCAAGGAAATCTTCAGTCAATCCATTGCCTACTGGGCACTCGTAATTGTTGCGGTATTGCCACCCTATTTCTTCTTCGGGTGGTTCATAAGTCCGGACGCGCCGTTGACCGCATGTTGGTCTGCGGCAATTTTCTACATCCACCAGGTGGTTGTAAGGGAAGACAAAAAAGCATGGCTGGGCGTTGGCGTCGCCCTCGGCCTGGGCATGAGCTCCAAATACACGATTGCCTTGTTAGGTGCCGCCATTGTTTTATTTGTGCTCTTCGACCGCAACACAAGAAAGTGGCTGTCTCGACCAGAGCCTTATATCGCACTTGTCATCGCGTTCATTTTATTTTCGCCAGTTATTATTTGGAACATACAGCACGATTGGTTATCGTTTACCTTCCAAAGCCAGGGCAGACTGACCAGTAGTCATTCGTTTTCATTGCCTCGCTTCATCAGCAACCTTCTTATTTTCCTGACGCCAACAGGACTCCTGACGGTTATTGTCATTGTATTGTTCAGGAAGAACATCTTGTCCGGTGCCGAAAAAAGTCATGCCCCAGGCATTAACACTTTGGCGCGCAGTTACCTGCTACTGGCCTGGCTAACGCTGTTCCCCGTCGCTGTTTTTGCAACGCTTAGCCTGTTCCGGGCAAGTAAATTGAACTGGACCGGCCCGTGCTGGCTGGGATTGATACCATTCGTCGCGATGCTTATCACACAGAAACCAGATTCTGGCACGCCACGATTATTGGCTTGGTGCCAGCGCGCATGGCCTGCAACGATAGTGATTCTCCTGCTTGTTTATGGCACGGCTTTACACTATCTGGGAATAGGCTTTCCCAGAACTCCATACCCGCAAAATGTCCATCTGATCGGCTGGCAGGATTTTGGACGTGACATTGAAGTGCTTGCGACCAAGATTGGGCGTGAGACGGGCGCGGAAGTGCTGGTTGTAGGGATGGACAGAAACAAAATTGCCAGTGGACTGGCCTTCTATCGCGCAAAATACTTGAATTCTTCCACTGAAAAAGCAAACCATGATCCTGCCATGCAGACTGCCAGCAGCCATCTGTTTGGTGGCAATGGTTTGATGTATGAGCTCTGGTTCCCCGTTGAAAAGCAGAATAACAAGACCATGTTGCTGGTAAGCGAGGATATTAAAGATCTGACTGACGAGGATGTTCTTTCGCGCGTCCAAACAGCAGGAGAGATCAAGGACATCAAAACCTGGAAGGGTGGCAAGCAGACGGGGCATTATTACTATCGTCTGGTAACAGGCTATCATGGTAAATCGATAGCAAGTAAACCAAATGTCAGCGCCCCCATCGATTGAGTCCCCTACTTTCCATGTCCTTATTCAAGCGAAAAATTGCATCCGCCATCACCCGCAATTCCACGAAATTTCTGCTGCGTGTTGTGGTGACGGTGACGATACTGACATTCATATTCCGCTCGATTGATGCCCAACATGCATGGAAAGTGCTGCAACATGCCAGGATGGACTTGTTGCTGCTGGCCTTACTGATGCAATTTGGCAGCACTGCTGTATCGGCTTATCGATGGCAACTTATTATGCACAATCTCGATTTCGGCCAGCCACTGTCTTTTTACTGGCGCAGTTACTTCAAGGGCATGTTCTTTAATCAGGGGTTGCCAACTAGTATTGGCGGGGACGCGCTGAGGGTACTCGATGTGGCAGGCCGAGGCTTTCGTAAACGGGACGCACTATACGGTGTTTTCGTCGATCGCATCATTGGGCTGGGCGCATTGATGTCGCTGACACTTTTTGCCTATGTATTCGGCCCGGATTTGCTTCCTATGCAGATCTATCGCCCGATTCTGTTGCTGATTGCAGCAGGCTTGATTGGCCTATTGTGTGCATTTTTCCTGAGGCGGATGTCATGGATTGACCGTTATCCCAGGCTGGCCATTCTGAGAATAATATCTCTTCGGCTATTCCAAGCGCTTTCGTCACATCGCTTGCAGTTGGTCGCATCGTCGCTGCTGATCCCTGTGCTTGCAATGCTGGGCTTCTTCGCTACCGGTTGGGCGCTTGGCCTGCGGTATGATCTGATGATTTATTTCGCCATCGTGCCGCCGGCGCTGGTGTTAACCGTCATCCCTGTTTCGATTGCCGGTTGGGGGGTGCGTGAGGGCGCTCTGATCGGCCTGTTTTCGTTGATCGGCGCCAACAAGACAACGGTGCTGATGATGTCCATCTTGTATGGGATGACGCTCATCGTTGTCAGCTTGCCCGGGCTTGTCACTTTCCTTAAAGGCCGCCAGCATCACCCGGCAACAACTGCACGAATATAGACGGTCTGCAAAATCAACCCACGCAAAGAACATTCAATTTCATGACTAAACCAGATTTGTTTCCAGCCCGCTGGTATTGGCCCGGCCTCGTTGCCTGCAATCTGCTGGCTGCTGTTCTGATTGCCGGCTGGCTGTGGCAACCGACACGGCAACTATGGGATTTGCTCGACGTGCAGCTATTTCATCTCCTTAACGCACCCATAGCAACCAGCGCGATCTGGGCACATATCTGGGCGGTAGGTAACATGCGGCCCGTGGATATCGGCGTGGGTTTGATTATGTTGGCCTTCATAATCAAAAGTGACTGGATATTTACCGGGGCCCAGGTACGGCGTGCGTTATTTGCTTTTTTGGCAACCCTGGCACTGTTGCTGCTCATCCGCATTGGATTTGTCGAGGTGCTCAAGATTATCGACTGGCAACGGGCAGGCCCTTCGTTGACCGTTGATGGCGCAGTTCGGTTGACCGAAATATTCCCCGATTGGGAAGATCGCTGGCACCTGAAAGACAGCTCCAATAAAAGCTTCCCCGGCGACCATGCGTCAGTGCTGCTGATATGGGCAATGGTACTCTCCGTGTATGCCCGTGGACGGAAACTGATTCTGATCTGGTCATTGGCCGCCCTATTCATGCTGCCAAGGCTGGCATCAGGCGCGCATTGGGCTTCGGATGATTTCGTTGGAGGATTGTTTATCAGTCTAATGGCGTTTGGCTGGGGTTGCTGCAGCCCTTATGCGGCCAAAGCCAGCAACCTCCTGGAGCGCTTCAGTGCACCCCTCATTAGAATGCTGAACAAGGCAGGCCTGGGCAATATCAGCCTGATTTCTGGTCGCTAATAGCAAGATTGAGGGTTTGGTAGTGCGATCATCCATCTGCCGCGGTTTTTTATTCCTTCTTGGCGACCTTTATTTTTTCCGTTGCCTTTGACTTGGCTGGGGCTTTAGCTTCTTCTGTGGCCTCGGTTTTCTCAGCAATCTTGTTCTTTTTGGGTTCCTTGTCCTTTTCCAATGCCGTGGCCAGTTCTTTTTCCCTTAAAGAATGCATCTTTTCGCGCCATTCCTGAAGTTGCTCGTCTTCCAACTCCATCTGTATGGCCAACGCCTCATCCTGAGTTAACTTGTCCTTCTTGAGTTGGCGCGGTAGCTTGCCTGCCATTCTGGACAACAAGCGTTCAGTTTCCTCTTTAGTCAAGAGTTGCACTTGGGCCAAGTACTCCGGCTTTGATGTTTTCTTATTCATCATTAATCCTTATTCAAAGAAATATCCGGCCATCAATATACCCGGAAATAATCTCATGATGTATTGCAAAGCAATGACATCAAGACGTTGATGCTGAAGACGATCAGCAATTTTGGCTAAAAGGATTACCCAAAAAAGCTATCGAAAGCTGGAGCAAACTGCTTGAGCTTCCCGGATTGGATGCGACGCAAACAAAGCAGGCTTCAGCCAACATCGCGGAAGCCTGCCGTTGATGGTCGCGGGAGCCTGTTTAGCGACCCAAACAATAGGCGTTATTACTCGTCCGGATCTATATATTCCTTCGGTAGCAGGTGCGCAATGCCCTTGTGGCAGTCGATGCAGGTCTTGCCTTCTTTTATGGCCAGGGTGTGTTTTTTCTGCGACAGGGGCTTCTGTCTTTTGATATCCATGGCGTCGAAGTGATGGCAGTTGCGGCAGGTTTGCGAACCATTCGCTTTCATACGCTCCCATTCACGCGTAGCCATTTCCATGCGGTGCGCTTCGAATTTTTCCGGCGTATCCACATAACCGGTAAGTTTGCCCCATATCTCCTTGCTGGCCTGTATCTTGCGAATCATCTTGTGGCCCCAGTCCTTGGGCACATGGCAATCGGAGCAGACAGCGCGCACGCCGGTTCTGTTGGTGTAGTGGATGGTCTCCTTGTACTCCTGATACACCGTATCGCGCATTTCATGGCAGCCGATGCAGAATTCCAGCGTGTTGGTGGCTTCCATCCCGGTATTGAACCCGCCCCAGAACAGGATGCCGGAGACGAAGCCGACGACGAGCAGGGAGAGCAGCGAATACTTGGCGCTGGGCCGTTTCAGGGTCGCCCAAGTGCGCTTCAAAAAACCCGGTTTGCTATCCATTGTTCTCTCCCATTGAAGAATTTATTAAGAACTTCTAGAACCATAACCCTAACTAAAAAACGGGGTGCCAAATCGGCAACCCCGTTTTCATCTCATCCTGCGGTTTGTTTCCTAGAACGAGTAAATATAAGAAGCGGTGAGTACATTGACAGAGTAGTCAGGTGCCTGCTCGTTGGTCGGCATCACGCGGTTCGGTGTATAACCGTACTCGAGGCCGTTGTAGTAATAGTCGCTGCTATCCAGCTTTGAGTAGAGGTATCCCACTGCAACCTTGCCATTCTTGTTGACCTGATAGTTGCCAGTGAGCTTGAGCGTGATAAACCGGTTTTTGATATCCGGCGTACTGCCGCAGGTAAGCACCGCGGGGGTGCCGCAATTGGCTTGGAAAGGTACTTTCGTCGAATAATACGACTTATCCAGCGAATACGACACATCGCCAATGAGCTCCAGTTTTCCGCCCATCAGCCCACCATGTTTGGCAATAAGCCCGATGGCCTCACCTTTGTCATCAAGCGTATTGGTCCAGATGTTGGTAGGCGCAACCAAGTCGCCATAACTTTCAGCCGCATTTACAGCACCATTTCCAGCAGCGCCGCTTTTAAGTTCCCTCTCGCTTTCCTGCCAGCTCGCATACGCCGATATAGTGCCCTTTTCTGCGTAGGCATAGGTGGCATCCAGGTTGACACCCCAGGTATGGCTGTTCTGCACACCTAGCGTCTCATCGTAAACGTCATGCACATAGCGGCCATTCAGACCCAGATCAAGTTTTTCGGTGGCCTGCCAGTTGACGCCGGCTTTCACCAGATGCTCCTTACGCGAGCCATAAGGGTAAGCGACAAATCCCGGGTAGTCCTGGGCGTTAACATCATCCGGTGTGAGTGTATCAAGGCCAGCAAGCGGTGTAACTGCATTGCCTTGAGAATCTGCGCGACGATTGGCGTAAGTGTAGCCCGCGTTGAAATTGACATCTTCGCGTGCTTTCAGCCGGTAACCGATACTATACCTATCCTCATCGTTTTTAGGATTGACCAGACAATTGACGCCACTGATTGCATAGCTGTCACACCAACGCTGGATGTTCTCGCGCTCGTAAGACAACCGTACATTCTGCCCCTTGCTCAGACGGTAATCAGCGGCCAGCTCGTACTGCGTCTTTCTATTGCTATAAGGGGCGTTCGGGGCAGCGTCAACAACGCTGATATTATTGATTGCGTAATATCGATACATATCCGAGTCAGATTGGTTGTCGCGCTCGTTATATTTGAACCCGGCTGTCAGCATCAGATCCTTCATCGCTTGGTGCGTCAGCTTCAGATCGGCATGCGTCGTGATCACCTTGCCATCGAGCGAAGAGTTGGGCGCGGAAACGATTTCAGGCTGTCCGCTTATGTAGCTGTTGTCCTGCGTGTTGCGACCGTAGGAAAATCCGCCCGCCAGTTTTGTAGCTGGCGAGAAGGCATAGCCGCCGGTCAGGTTGAATTGATTCAAACTGTTATCAGGGGCTGTGCTCATCACTGTGGTTTGGTAGGTACAGGAACCGCCGGAAGCGCAGGCTCCGCCAGCTTGCTGCCTGAAAGCATTCTGCGAGCTCACGCTGTCATAGCCGTCACTGAAGAACGAGCCAAAGTAGCCAGCCGTCAGATGCCCCTTGTCGCCGACCCAATTCAGGGCGAGATTTACGGTATCCGTTTTGTAATTGGTCGGATTCATGATGATGTTAACGCCTTCGGCGCGCCAAAGATTTGCACCCGCACCGGGTATTCTCACCCCACCCAGAGACGATGTGCCGAGGAGCTTGGCGCCATCCTGGTCAAGGTGGTTGAAATCAAAGTCAAGACTGAGTTGCGGGGTGAAGGTGTAGCCAGCACTGAAGGATGAATTCTTGCGCTCGGTGTATACGTCCTTTTGATCAAAAGCGCCTAACTGAGTGGCGTTCAAGACCCGCGCGCTGGGGGCGGCATTGCCGTTAATCGTGCCAAAATTCGCCGGGAACTTGAAATTATTCCCCCCCATGCTGCCTTGCTGCGGTGTTTGATAGCTATCAGAGAGATAATGGCGTAATTCATCGTAGCCGACGCCAGCCTTCCATTTGCCCTGGTTCTCGGCCGATGCGCCAAGTGTGCGGGAAGTGGTGCCGAGGTTGATCCCCTTCGCCTCATAGCGCATGGTGCCTTCGCCCTCGTCGTAGGCATCGCCTCCACGCACATCGAAGTTGCCAATGGCATAAACCCCTGAATCATTCAGGCCGTTATATTCGCCAAATTTGGCAGAGTCGTGGACCACATTCATTGCGCCGATTTCGACGTAGTTGGTGGGGCGCTTCAATGACTCGGCTTCGGCATTCGCCGCATCGTCGGCACCTGCCGGCAGGGCAAACATAGTGATTAGCGCAGCTTGCACCGCTAAGGCCAGGATGCTGACTCTGATTTTTTCGTTTCTAGTATTCATGGCAATCTCCGATTCTTCACATTAGCGATGCAGAAGGGCGCCGGCGGGATGGTTCGATCCATGAACCATGCTGTGGCAATTCTGGCAAGCTCGCCCTGTATAGTTCTCACTCGGCAGGGTAGGCGTCAGTCCTCCTTGCTTGCCTGCGGCATTCCTGCCCACCTGATTCTTACTTTGGTGCGGGCCGTTGTGGCATTCATCGCACAGGAATGGCGCACGCGACTTCAGCAGCGGCGTGATGTTGGAGCCGTGCGGTGTATGGCAAGTCGTGCAGTCCTCAGTCGCGGGTTGATGTTCCCACAAGAAGGGGCCGCGTTTCTCGGCATGGCAGGTATAGCAGGTTTCAGTGACAGTATTCTTCTTGAGCAATTTTGGTCCGGCCGCGCCATGGGGATTGTGGCAATCGGAACAAATCACCTTGCCTTCACCGATCGGGTGGTGAGAAGTTTTCTGGCTTTGCGCCCTCTGCTCCTTGTGACATGCATAGCAAACCTGGGGCTGGGTTTGCTTATCGCGCACCTGATCGTGCTTGGTGTGGAGTGTATGGCACGATGTACAGGCTACGTCGTTGATACTGTGGGCGCCACCGTTCCAGTGCGTACGCTTGGAATCCTTGTCGTGGCAGGAGAGGCAGGATGCATTTTGCGCCTTGACCTCGCTCGGCGCGAATGAGCCGGTTGTTCCTCTCTTGGCGCCAAAAAGAATTTCCGGTGCCGGGCGCGTTGCCTTGCCTTCGGCATTCTTGACGTGGGCATCGCTCTCGCCGTGACAGGACTGGCAGCTAGGTGTGCGCGAGTCGCCCTTGACGCCGTGTTTGGTCGCGTAGATCGCCAGCACCGGCTTGGTTTCGCTCTCGTCATGGCAGTTGGTGCAGAGCGCATCCTTGTTCACGCGATCCGACGCTGCCGAGCCCAACTTGCTCTGAGCCTGCGGTGCGCTACCCATCTCGGGGAGATCGGCTGCCAGGGCGGGCGATACCGACCATGCCCCCCCGACCAGCATGCACAAGGCTGCAATTTTTCTTAATGTGTTCATACTGCTCCCCTTAACTTCATTTATTAAAAACTTGAAGCGGCCCAAGCTGGCCAACTTCGTAAGACATCAATTTGCTGGAGGCCACTGGCCACCCGGCAACGAAAGTATCCACTCGATCAAGTTGGTCTGCACCGCCACATCCTTGGTTTTGATGATCTTGTGTTCTTCTTCGTGCCCATCGGGGAACTTGGCTTTTTCACCCGAGGTGATGTGGAAGATCAATTTCTTGACGGTTTCGGCATGATCTTTGTCTTTGTATTTCG
>Ga0316616_100000105_pt1 | contig 20477 bp, 42 predicted proteins | sample OWC_Aug_M1_C1_D1_FD_207660 | JGI IMG/M metagenome (GOLD analysis project Ga0316616, IMG submission 207660) | Wetland soil microbial communities from Old Woman Creek delta, Ohio, United States - OWC_Aug_M1_C1_D1_B | ecosystem: Environmental > Terrestrial > Soil > Wetlands | place: USA: Ohio... | reverse complement strand
AACCCCATGGGGTATGAGCCGTCGAGCTTCGAGCCACAGGTGCGGCACTTGTATGCGTACAGCATGCTACTCGTCCGGGGTGATGTTGAACAGGGCGAGCAGTGAGGCCAGCACCGCCGTGACCTGCCCGGCCACAGCTACTGTCTCGCTCACCTCGTCGGGCCTGAGCACTCCCGCCACGATAGCGACGAGTGCGATAGCCACGGTGCCTATGTATATAGCCTTCCGGTACTTCGCGGGAATGTTCACGACAACACCTTCTTCCACGTCTTGGGGCCGACGATGCCGTCAACGGCAAGGCCGAACCGATGTTGGAACGCCTTCACCATGGCCTCTGTCTTGGGGCCAAAGTCTCCATCCACAACGAGCTTCCCGCCATGGCCGTTCAGTGCACGCTGGAGCTTGCTTACGTTCGCGCCACGCGAGCCACGCCTGACAGTCGGCGGGATGATGATGGCCGGGACAGGCTTGGGCTTCGGCTTCGGCTTCGGCTGCGGCTTCGGGACGCTCGGCAAGCCACCGACGAAGTAGTCCCTGCCATAGTACTTGCACAGACCCTGCACCGTTGCGGCTGCGAACTCACCGATGCTCCTGCGCATCTCTTCGGCCTCGGCTGCATTGTCGTGGAACAGGTACTCGATGATGACGGCGTAGGCCACCGTGTGGTTCAGCTCGTAGTACCCACTCGACCACTTCATGCCTCGGTCAGGCAGGTCGGAAGCGGCAGCGATGAACGGGTAGACGGCTTCCATGAGCTTGGTGCCACCCTTGGACTTGATGCCAAGCCGCGACTTCCGCGCCCACGCTTCCGTGCCCCGGCCACCACCAGCGTTCGTGTGCAACGCCAGATGAATGGAAGACCCGAGGTTGTTGCTCATGGTGACGTTGCCAGCGAGAGTGCCCGTGTCAACCACCATGGCAGGGATGCCAGTGTTCTGGGCGTCCCACTGCCGCTTGCACTCTTCGGCTAGCAGTCCCATCCAGAACTCTTCAGAGTCACCGACAGTCGGGCCACCGTAGTACTCGTTTGCCTTCTGTTGTGAGGGCGAGAATACGATTCTGTCATCCATGCTATTCACCCCCTCACTTCAAGGTCGTAGCCGACAAAGACACTGAGATGGTCACTCTTGCTTACCTTAGCACGGGTAAGCTCGGTGAGTTCTCGCTTGCTGATGAGTTCCTCATGACACATGTTGAGGATGAAGTTCTGAACGTAGTACTCGATGGTGACGGCCTTGCGTAGGTCGGGGTAGTGGTCACTCGTCAGTTCCTTCTTGAAGCTGTTCGAGCCAGTGCCGCCGAAGTGCACGACACCAATCGTGCTGGCCACTTCCTTGCCCTTCTTGTCCTTGAGCCTGATGAGGATGTCGATACGCATGATTCCCCCTACACTAGCTGCGGCTTGTCGGGCGTTGACAGGCGCTCTCGGCTCCAAGAGCCACAGTCGTTGCACTGGAAGCGATGGAACGTCGCGGTCTTCGAGCGCTGAAGGCCACGGTACTGCACGTTGGCACTGCCACAAGTGGGGCAACCCTTCAGCCCGACGAGCGGGTGGTTGTGCATATACGGACGGAGCTTGAGGTAGAGCGCTTCGAGAAGCTCAACATCGTGAGCGTTGTACTCGCGCATCAGCTCCCACGCTTCCATGTCCCCGTCGATGCACTTGCGCCAGATGTCGTGGTGTCGAACCTTGGTCTTGCTCCCGATGCCAAGCTGCTCGCACAGGAACTGGAGCGAGTTGGCACCGAACTTGAAGTTGCGCCGGGCCACGGTCAGCGTGTCCACCGTGCTGTAGGGCGACGGCGGCTGGATGCCATGGTAGACCATCCGGGCGTTGGCGACCTTGTTGTCGAATCCGTTGGCGTTGTGGGCGACAACGATGTCGGCCTCGTCAAGCAGCTGGCGTAGAACCTTGACCACCTGCTTGTCGTCATGCTTGTTGCGGAAGTAGCCGGGGAAGTCGGCCTGCGAAACCACGTTCACGTTGTCATCGCCAAGCCACTTGTACGCAACCGACATGATGTGCTTCGGTTGCTCCACGTGGATGACGTTCGCGTCGTACATGTCGTATACCCATGCAAGGATGGGTGTTATCTCTAGGTCATAGAGAAGGATGCGTGCATCTCCGTTGGGATTCATGCTCGTCCTTTCATGACTTCCGTGATAGCCGACTGGCGATAGGCTTCGTCCACGATGGACTTCATGTAGCTGTTCATCATCATCTGCTTCTGTAGGCGGTTGGCCCAGATGCTTGGGACGAAAGCGTTCGTCAGCGTCTTCTCGGTTATCTTGGCAGCTGCAACCGGAGCCGGGACAATAGGTGCAACATCCAGCGCTGATTGCAGTACCTTCGGTGCCAGAGCTGCGACAGCTATGGACTTCAGGAATGATGCTCTGTCCATGGAACTCATGGCGCTCCTATCCTCAACTGTCACATTCTAGCTGGCAGCTATCTACTTCGGCAAGTTTCGCTTCGAGCGCTGCCTGTTCCTGCTTGTGAAGCTCGTACTCCTTGATGGCCCTCTCTCGCGCTTCGAGTTCATCCATCACACTCTCCTTACCCAGTTGACTTTCAGGTCGTGTTCACCACCCATCACCAACTGGCCAAGGTGCCAGAGCAGCCACGCATCAGCGGCGTTGTTGTCGGTGCCGGGAAACTCGAACTTCCGAATGGCAACAGAAAGCATCTCGTCCTTGTTCGCGTTGCCGTGGCCCGTGGCGAACTTCTTCAGCACAGCGGGCGGGACTTCACAGTACGGATAGCCGAGTTCCCAGAGGTGGTGCCTAACTAGATAGCCAAGACCACCTATCTCGTAGAGAGCGCGGCCTTGGCTTCCGAAGCTGAAGCCTTCGATGAAGACTGCCTCGGGGATGACTTCACCCAGCTGTTCATCTACCTTGGTGAGCAAGAAGTCGAGCCGCTCGTGGCCCTTCAGCTTCGTCTTCCACACTTGGGATGTGTCGGAGTCGGCGTAGCCAGTGGCTGTCAGGCTCAGGTCAAGTGCGATGAGGGGGTGAGAGTCCATTATACACCCCCGGTCTGTAGGTCACAGTCCACGCAGATTCCCTCTCCAACGCAGTCATCCTCGTTGTAGTTCGGGCAGAAGTCGTGGGCCTGCATGTCACGCTGAACCATGGATGGCGCAGCCTCGGGAGTCGGGTCAACCTCGATGAAGTGTGGGCCGGGAGCGTCGATGAGGTCACCACACTCCACGTCTACGGTCACACCACAGTCGTCTAGTTCAGGCGGTAGAAGACCACGCTTGACCCGCTCCTGCTGGTCAACAGCCATGAGCAGGTTCCAAGCCGCCATGACGAGGTGAGGTTCGTCGGCCATCCCTCGTAGAAACTTGGAAGCATGGCGCATCCCAGAGTCGAGGAAGGAGTGGTTAGGTATCCCCTTGAAGCAGTTGCGTTCGCCATACTTCTTGGCCCCCTGCTCCATGAGCCGGGCGACAGCTTCGATGCCGTAGTACGGCAGGATGTCGAAGCGGCCCTTGCCCTCGCTCATGTCACGAACGGCCCCGGTCTCGAACTCGCGCCGGGTTCCACTGTCCTTGATTATCTTCTCGGTGTCGGGAAGGTTGCCCCAGTCGATGCGTCCCATCTCTGGGAAGTCCTGCCCTGTCATAGGATTGCTCCCATCTTCCTGCGACACTGTACACACACCTCGCTTCCAAGCGCGTACACCTCAGCTGCACGGAAGTCAACATCGGGTACGAGCATAGGCTTCCTGAGCACAATACCACACAGTGGCCCACTGCCTGTACTCACATGCCACTTGTGGTACTGCTTCATGGGGAACGGACGAACTAGCGTGATGCGCACTTCAGCTCACTCCAGTCATAGACGGGGATGCTGTGCTCGTTGGCGAAGTCACGCTCCAGAGCCACACCCCTGCTTTCCTCGCTGCCCGGCATGACCACCATGGCGTCACACTTCTTCAGCAACTGAAGGTCGTAGTGATACCAGAACTCAGGTGGGTACTCCCTCGGGGATATGCTGTCCCAGAGGTGAGACATGTGCGGGATGAGCGGGTAGATGCCGAGGTCGATGAGAACATCGCCCAAGTCACATGCCCGCCTCGTGTTGTGGTTGTTGTTGCCAAGTGTGTAGGGGCCAGCAAGATAGACCACCTTCCCGACCAGCTGGTCAATGACCGTCTGGTCGTGCCACACTTCGCCACCACGCACGTGCTTAGCCATCGTGCACCAGCTCCTGTTGGACGGGGACGTTGATGACTCCATACTCGCGGCCCCTGTCCTCGAAGCGGAAGTTCTCTCCGTAGTACAGCAGCCACTTGTGGTAGCCAGCCTTGCCGTTGCGGTTCTTCTCGATTGACAGTCTGAACACGAGGAAGCTGTCTTCCATCAGCTCATCGGGGGCTACGATGAGAGACTCTTCCCGCTTCTTGATGCGCTCTGCTGAGTCATCAAGGATGAGCTTCTCGCTCCACCCCATGATGACGATGCTCGCGTCCTGCTCAATCTCGCCCGAGTCACGCAGGTTGCGGAGCTTCGGGTAGTCAGAGCCACGCTGCCCTTCCCTATTCAGCTGAACAAGAAGGACGATGATGATGCCAAGCTCAGAGGCCAGACGCTTGAGGGGCTGGGTCACGCCGTAGCCGATGGCCTTCGCTTCGTTCTGGTTCTTCTCACGCTTGAAGGGGATGAGGCCGAGGTGGTCAATCATGACAATCTCGGTGCCAGTCTGCGCATCCCTGCGTATCTTGGCAATCAGGGTGCCGATGTCACACCAGACTTCCTGCACCAGTAGCTTGCGGTTACGCAGGCTGTTCATCGCAGCGGCTGCACGCTTCAGGTCATCATCAGTGAGGGTGGCGTCCTGAATCTGCGGCATGGTGATGCCCGCGTGCTTGCACACGAGCCGGGAGAGCAGGTCGCCCTCGGTCATCTCGTACTCGTAGTAGCTGACCTTGTGCGTCTGGCTCCAGTCGTCTGCCCAGTCAAGAGCAGTCGCCGTCTTGCCGACGCTGGTTCCCATGCCGAGGACACAGAGGTCTCCGGGGCGCATGCGTGCGTCGGGAAGGTTGTACGGGGCGAGGTAGTGGCGCTCACCACTGCGCATCTCACGCATCAGGTCTTCGAGCACAGTGCCCAAGGGGATGGCGCTATGCTGGTGGGCCAGCGCCAGCATGGTTGTCTGACTAACGGCCTCACCGATGTACTCGTCAACGTGCTCCGGGCCAGAGCTGTCGAACCCCAGAGCCATGAGGTTGTTGCCGATGGTGATGAGGCTGCGCAGCTTGGCGTGCGTCTTCACGGTCTCGGCATAGGACTTCACGTGCAGGACGGTTGGTACTGCGTTCTGAAGTTCGAGCAGATAGAACTGGTCATCGGATGAGTCGAGCCGTTCCTTCACGGTCAGTGCGTCGATGGGCTTACCCTGTCCACGCAGCTTCTCCATGATGGCGAAGATGCGTTCGTGTGTGGGGCGATAGAAGTCTTCGGCTGCGAGGATTTCCCTCACGTCATCGAAGACCCGGTTGTCGAGCATGATGCTACCGAGAACCGCCTGTTCAGCTTCGAGGCTGTGGGGCGGGATGCGTTCTGCGGTTCCCATTACACGTATCCTTTCTCCTTCATGTAGGCCTCGGCCTGCTCGAAGTCTGCGAGCGTGTCGATGTCAACGCTCAGTTCCTCGGGCATGACATAGCACCAGTCGTACTGCATCAGTGCATCCCTGTTCATCAGGTAGATAGCACCGTTGCGCAGGTAGTAGTCACCATGCTGATACACAGAGATAGCTGTTCTCTCTAGTGATAGAACATCATCTATGTGACTAGCAGTTCTGAGTGGTGATGTCGGCTGGAGCAGCATGATGTTGTCGCGGTGGTTGTTCAGCTGCATGTGCGGGATGGCGTGCTTCACCATCTCGTAGCTGCTGCTGAGGTCGCCGCACAGTTCCTCGGGCCGGGCGATGAAGATGGCACCGAGAGCTGATGCTATCTCCTGCACCACGGACGAGTTGCTGGACACGTACACGTCATCGAGCCACGACTTCTGAGCGGCCTCGATTGTCCACTGGATGAGCGGCTTGCCGAGCAGCTCCTTGGTGTTCTTGTTCGCTAGTCTAACACTGCCGCATCGTGCGGGGATGAGACCAACCGTGCGCATATCTTCGCCGTCCTCTCTGCTGCATCACCAAGGCCGAACGGTGACGCCATCTCTAGGTAGGCATCGTACTCACCGTCGAGCGCCTTGACGATAGCATGCCGTATCGCGTCTACGTCAACCGGGACGTTGATGACGCTGGGGTTCGCTTCTCTTCCCTTCTGCCTGTCGCCCACGTTGATGGCTACCGTTCCTAGGGCGTGGGCTTCGATGAGGAATGACGACGACGAGCCGACTGCCACGTCTGCCGCCTTCAGGTAGGCGAGGTAGTCCCTCGGTTCGAGCTTGTCATGAGTAGCCCAAGCAGCAAGGGTCTTGCGCCCGGCATCAGCGTTGGGGCCGAGGGATATGTAGTCAACCCGGAACGGCATGCTGGTAATCGCATCGAGTATCTCAGGAAGACCCTCACCCTCTGGTACAGATACAAGGATGAAGGGATGTGGAACCTTGATGTCTTGCACACTCTTGCACAGGTCGAGACCAATAGCTCCAACCTTGAAGATGTCCCTTCCATGCCCATGGCATGCCTCGATAGTGTCCCACCAACTGCGATTGAGCTGCTCAGAGACCCGGAACGCGCTGGTCTCGCTCGCAACAAAGTGGTACGTGGCGAGCTGAGTGATAGCCCTGCGCATCTTGTCGTCCTTGCTGCCAAGCGACACCTCGCCACCATGAAGGTGAGCTATAGGTATACCCATGAGGTGCGCAGCAGTGGCGGCAGCGAGTGTCTCGAAGCGGTCACCAAGGATGACGAGCAGGCTAGGTCGGAACTTGTGCAGCATGTCCGACACTTTCATCACAGCCAGCCCGGTAGACTGGGCGATACCATAGGGGGTATCGTTGTCCAGAAGGTAGGCGTTGTCCGACATGCGCAACATGAGCGTTCCAGACAACGGCCCGCTCTGGTCGATGAACGCATAGTGCAGCTCTCGCAGTAGCGAGAAGTCGGCCCTACTTGTTGACAGTATCAGTGGCGGCACGAATCTCACCTACCATCTTCGTGAACTGGTCGGGCAGCATACTCCACGCTGCCTCGTAGTCATTGGGGGACAGGCACATGTGCTTCTCGATGATGTCGGCCCCATGCTTCGCTGCTTGTACAGCCATGCCACCACCAAGGGTGTGGTCTGAGAAGCCAACCATCGGGGCAAGCGGGGCGAGCTTGTTCATCTCGTAGAGCACCACATCCTGTGCCCTAGTCGGGTACTCTGGCGTGCAGTAGAGCAGGGCCATCGGCTCCATGTGCCGACGCACTGCCTTAGCATGGGCTAAGTCCAGCACTGAGACTATGCTAGCCACGCCAAGAGACTGGACGTAGCACCACAGCTCGACGTTCAGCCTGTGGCTGAGCTTCATGGTCTCGCATCCCATGCCGAACAGGATGGCTGCATCCGTGGTAGAGAACGGAGTGCAGAGGAAGTCGATGCCGATGGTGTCGCAGAACTCCTTGAGGTGCAGCATCTCTGCCGGGTTCAGATACAACCCCTTCAGGTGCGGCTCAGAGTCAAGCAGCCCCTCGAACATCTGGAACTTCACGGCGTCAGCCCCGGCTATCTTTGCAGCCTTGACCAACTCACGTGCCCGGCGATACGAACCGCCGTGGTTCACCCCTGCTTCTGCGATGATATACATGTTGCTGGCACCTCTCTCAACAGTAGACCGCCGACCTTCTCGAACTTCTCATTGGTCAGCTTCTCGTGCATAACCTCGCCACGACGCAACCCTGTGACTATGATTGGCACGCCGATGGCGTACTGCTTGGCGAGCTGACCCATGACGATGTGCTCGTGCTTCGCCGGGAGATATACCCCGGACGTGCGTGAGCCAGCGTCGATGATGGCAGCAACCGCATCGTCCATCTTCATGAAGTAGCGAGTCGCGTGCTCTGCTGTCAGGGTGATGGGCTTGCCGTCGATGGCTTGCTTCGACCACACCTGACCAACGCTTCCGCGTGAGCCGATGACATTGACTAGACGAACAACAACACCGCCAGCGTTGAGAACCGCACGCTCAGCCAGAGCCTTGGTCATGCCCATGACTGAGTGCGGCTCGACTGCCTTGTCGGTAGACAGGAAGACGAACTTCACGCCTTGCTGCTTGGCTTCGGCCAGCACGGTGATGGTGCCCATGAAGTTGGTCTTCACCGCTTCGTACACTTCCTCTTCCATCATGGGCACGTGCTTGTACGCAGCGCAGTGGAACACGATTTCGGGCTTGAAGAACTCGAACACGCTGTGCACCTTGTACGAATCACGGATGTCCATGACCTGCGTGTGCACCTCGTCCAAGTCGAACAGCCCAGTCTCGTTGATGTCAACACCAAGCACGTGGTTGCCGAGGCGTACCAGCTCCTTGGCAAGCTCACTGCCTATGGAGCCAGCGGCCCCGGTCACAAGAACTCTACTCATCGACTCCACCATCCTTCACGTTGTACTCATCTACCCAAGTGAGGGCGATGGATACCTTGCTGTCCACAACGGGCGCGATGTCCGGGTAGATGAACCCGAACTTCACATGCACTAGCTTCGCAGGATACCGCTTCAACAGCCACTTCGGGAAGAAGCGCTCCTTCACTGCATCCAGCCATGTCTCGGGGTACGTCCACTCACGGCGTGTCTCACCCCACGGCTTGAACTTGGCGACGATGACCTGAGCCATGTCGTAGATGATGTAGTCACGATAGGACTCGAACTCCATGTGCTTCATCATGTTCAGCTCATGGTCGGGGATGGCACGCCTAGAGTAGAACTGCAACTTGTCTAGCTTGATGGTCTCAGGCATCTCGTAGCCTCGACTTCCAGAGCATGACAGGCCGGGCATGGCACTCTGGTCTGCCGCTCTTGACGAAGGAAGATGTTGGCAGGATGAAGCCAAGGTTCTTTGCTCGCGTCATGATGGCACCCATGGCACGCTTCTCGTGCGTGAAGTACTCCGGGGGCATGGCGTCCCAGATGTCATCGGTGGTCAGGTAGTCCTTCTCGGCAGCAACGCTGACGATGGCGGTGAGTGCAGCCGCCTTCCAGAGTCGGTTGGCGTTCTCGTCTGCTTGCTTGATGGCCCGGTTGCGCAGCTCACGTGCAAGCTCTGGGTTGACAGTCATCGTGACCGCCACCAGTACTTCAGGTCATCGAATATCTCAGCGACAATCATGGTGCATGTCGCTGTCATGATGATGACTAGACACACAGCGATGTACGTCATCAGCATGATGCCCATGAACTTGAGAGCTTCCATGCTAGTCCACCTTCCTACTGTCGAAGGTCACGGCACCCATGGCGTTCTTCTGCTCCCGTCCGAACCAGTCAGCCCGAAGGCTCATCAGGTGGATGAAGATGCAGAACATGGCATCGCTGCTGTCTGTCTGAACAACACGGCAGAACGTGGGCTTCAGGTCGATGACAGCGCACTCGCACTTGTGCATGTCCTTGAAGAAGGGCATCGGGTGCACGTTGCCGTTGGAGTCAACGGTGTACTCGCCGTACTTGTAGGCCACGAGCTGAAGCGCAGCGTCCGGGTTGACTCGCCCGGTCTTGAAGTCGAGCAGGTGTGGCACGTTGTCCACATAGGCAGCAAGGTCACAGCTGCCAGCGTATCCGTAGCTGTCGTTGTAGATGGTGAACTCGGTGTCCACCACGTCAACGTCATGCTGCTGTAGCCAGACAAGCAGATGCTCCAGCCTGTTGATGACGGCGGCAGAGTACGTGCCACCCTCGATGATGGCCTGCGCTATCGCTGGGTCACCCTTGGACGCACGCATGATTTCCTCGCATGCGATGTGGGTCTCGTCACCGATGTCGCCAGCATCGTCACGCTCCCACTTCCATGTCTGCTTCAGGTCTTCGGCAAGCAGCTCGTAGTCGAGACCGTCTTCGCCTCGACCATAGACACCCATGATGTCCATGATGTCGGCATCCTGCATGGCCTCAACCGCTGTCTCTGCCACAACCTTGGCAACCCACGGCATGAGGTAGACCTGCTTGGGCAGTGCTGTACTGAGGACGCTCGTGACACTGACGGACGGCTCATGTTGCAGCGGGTCAACGCTGGTGTAGAACCGCTCGCCTGTGTCCTCGTTGAAGAACGCCCTGACTGGTTGCGTCATGGCTAGGGAATCCTCTCTACTTGGATGTACAAGCGACGGGGGTGGAACAGGAAGTACTTGCGGGCCGCTCCACACAACCAGCCCTCGGCGTTCAGCTCCGGGCAGTAGTAGAAGAACCCGCCGTGTGCGTAGCCCCGGCGCTTCAGCTCATACTGGTAGCCGGGAAACTTGTGCTTGCTGAATCTGATAGCCAGCATGTTGCAGTCGCCAGCCAGCGTGTCGAGCATGTCATCCATGCCAGCGACGAACGCTTCACGGTGCAGTCCACGCTCCGGGTCATCGAAGACCCAGCTCACGATGTCCTGTCCGAAGACACCCTGCATCCTCAGACGGTACGGATAGATGATGTTGATGGTGTTCACTACTTGCCTCTCTTCTTGCGAATCGCATAGGCCTTGATAGCGGCCTCGATTTCAGTGTCGGGTTTCGGTTCGGGCGCTTGCATGTAGCGCTGTGTGCCGCGCAGCTTACCACTCCTGCCACGCGACAGAATCTGTGCGCAGTGTCGGCAGTGCTCGGCCTGCTGCTGGTGTCCACCCTTGATGCTGATGGGTGCACCGCAGCGCGGGCAGGCAACGCTGTCCTTCAGGTACTCTTCCGCTTCCGCTTGGGAGAACGGCTTCACGTCCATCCCGTAGGTGGAGCGAGTCGCCCGGCTCGTCGCCGCACGCCGCTCATCTTCACGGGCAAAGAACTCGCTGGGGTTCATCTCCACTCCTTAGATAGTGAACGGCGGCACCCGATGAAGGGCACCGCCGTCCATAGCCCCGCCCCCTCGACAGACTAGAGAGGCTCGCCATCCCTCGGGCCGTCCACTTGCGTGGCACCCATGGCTGCGAGCTGCTCGGTCACATCCAGCTCAGGCTTCAGTGACTTCAGGAACGTGTCAGTCACCTTGGCGTAGGTACGGATGACCGTGGGGTCTTCCTTGTCGGGCTTCTGCACGTGCTCCAGAATGACCCGCATGGGCTTGCCAGTCACGGCTGCGTAGAACGCATCCATGTCCGGGTAGGCCACGTCGATGTCGAAGTTGGGGTCAAGCGCCTTCAGCACCTTGACCAGCTTGTTCTTCGGGTGACGACCAACGCTGTCGCCAGTCCAGAACCGGACTTCCTTGCCCTTGTCCTCGCCGTCACGAATCACGGCAGTCCACTGGAACTGACCCTCGGGCTTGGTCGGGTCACGCCAGAACTGCTGCGGCTTGACGACAGGCTCGGGCTGCTTGGTGATGACCTCGACAAGACCTTCTGCCGGGGCTTCGTATGTGCTCTCCCCTGCGGGGGGTGGCGGGCCGACTCTTGGTGACATGGCAGTTCCTTTCTTCCGACTGTTCCGACTGTCTCGATAGTAGCACGCCGGGTACTACTTCAGCAAGTCCTTGGCTAGGGCGAGTGACATGGTGAAGCACTCGTCATCGGTCAGGTGGTAGCCCTCACTGGCAGCAGCCCGGCGAAGCGTGCCAGCGATGCGCTCCTGCATCTCGGTCTCCTTGCGTTCCTCGTCCCTCTGGCACACAGCGGGGCAGTCCTGATAGCAGCCCGGTGCACCACAGTTGTCCTTGATGCTACTCATCTGAACATCCAATCCTCGTGCTTCGATAGACGAACGAGCCACATGACCCGCACTCGATGTCCTCGATGCTCTCCATCTCTCCACCCCACTGTAGCGGGGCGAGACACTTCCGTCCGTAGACGGTGGGCCAGTAGTGCCCGCACTGACCACACGTTGGTGATGTCTTCCGCTCTTGCTTGGGCCTGATGAACTCGCCTTCGTGGAGTGGCATGTTACATCACCTCATACGTTCCGTTGGTCAGCTTCCTGATGACGTGCTCCTTCTTGCCTAGCTTGACAAGGACAGCGACACCGAAGGGCAGCTCACTCAGATGCCCGTCGAACAGCAGCCAAGGTCGCTGCACCTGCGGTGCGCTGGTGATGAGAGTGTCCTGCGGGTTGCGGTTGATGAGTCTGGTGAACTCATCCAGACTGCGCCACTTGCCCAGTACATCCACTCTCCCCGGTCTCGTCGTCATCGGCTAGCTCACCTGCCCCGGCAGTCTTGCCGAACATGACCACTTCGATGGAAGTGTGGATGTCATAGAGCAGCTGACCGTAGCCAGCGAAGACGTTCAGTAGCTCGACCACTTGCTGTGCAGATAGGTACGAACCTTGAGGTGCTACTATCCTCTTGGCCTCTGCATCGAACTGGTAGTAGCCGTTCGCTTCTACCGTCTTCTTCGGAGTGTTAGGCTCTTGCTTCTCCATGACTACCTACTTCCTATATAACAGTAGTGTGTACACTAACACCACTGATGTTAGCATACACACCACCGTTAGTGCAACTAGTTCCGGTGACCTTCTGGTGCAACCTCACGGAGTAGGACAAGTAGCTTGTCCGTGTTAGACTCGGTGAGTGAGATGAAGTCCCACGTCTTGCCTGCCTGCTGCACGTCGATGCCGTACTCCAGAAAGGTGGCCTTGACTTCGCTGAACTTGGTGCGCTTGCGTTCGTACTCGGCTGTTGCCTTGGCCTGAGCCTCATGTCGAGCCTTGTCGTACTCATCGACCTTGGCCTTGATGTCGCCCCACTCACCCTTGATGTCCATGAGTCGGACGATGGCGTAGTTCCGGGTGCGCTCGCCCTTGTCGTTGATGTACTCGATGAGCACACCACTCCCTTGGACGGGCTTCTGGTACATCTTGAAGCTGGACGGCAGGGTGTGGGTCACACCGTTGACGATGAGCGTGACGGGGGGCTTGTCTTTGCGTGCCCAGTAGCTGTAGCTGTCGCGCTCCCAGTGCCCGGTGTCAACAACCTCGACCTGCTTGTTGTGCCAGCCGTTCTGGATGAAGTCATGGTAGGTGTTCCATGCGTAGCGCTTGCCTACCACAAGCTCTGCTCTCTTCATGCTGGTCTCCTTACTGAACCAAGTAGAAGTCTGCCTGCGTTGACCAGAAGTTCAGGTCACCCATGGCGTTGCCAGTGAGGACGACAGCACCCTGTCCATCCTCGGTGTCGAACTTGTCGAGCACCACGTACACGTCACCATCGCTGCTCATGACGAACTGGCCCAGCTCGGTGTTGTCGGCGGTCACGGTCTCGCAGTCGTAGAAGTGCTCCGGTGTATCGGGGAACGTGTTGGGGATGTGATAGCTCACCCCCGGATTCAGAGTGACATTCATGGCTAGCCCTCTTCCTCATCTGAGTTGCACGAATCAACCAGACGCTCAATCTTCTGGCTCACTTCGTAGGTCTCGACAAGTCCCTCGTCCTCGCAGAACTCGATGAACTCAGTGAGCATGCGCTTGGCTGCTCGCTTCTCTTCGGAGCTGCTGATGTCCCGATACTGGAGCGCCTCGATGCAGTCCGACAGGTCACTCGCTGTGTTCTGGAATCGGCAGTAGCTCATGTTCGACATGCTTACTCATCCTTCCAGTCGAGCCAGACCTTCTGGCCTTGGTGGTCTAGGTAGTACACGGCATCGCTCTCGGGGTACTGCCATGGTGCGGCAGATGCCACTAGCCGACGCCGCTTGAGCAGCTTGGTCACGATGTCCTTGCCCACATCACGCACGGCAGGGGTATCGCTTTCGCAGAGCGCACGGATGATGATACCAGCTGTCTCGTTATCCATGATGCACCTACTCGTTGTAGTAGTTGTAGTTGGCCGGGACGTAGTAGTCGCTGTCGCACTCGTCAACAGCGCAGTCCTTGCAGATGCCAACGCTGTCGCCACACAGAATCTGGTGGGCGCACTCGTCGCAGAACCAGTACTCGCCCGGCTGTTCGACACGCCTCACCCTCACGGGCTGACCCGCTCGCTTGGGGATGATGTCACGCGGGCCGAGGCCGTCCAGCTTGAGCCAGCCGTCGAACTTCATGCCCTTGGGCAGCTGGCGCTTCACCCCGTCACCTATTGTTGAGATGAATAGGACAGCGACGAACAGGAAGATGATGATGACTACAGCGTCCATTACAACCGCCTCTCTTGCACGCGAACCTTGCTCTTGGACTCGACAATGAACGAGTGTCTGCCATCGTCCACGCCATCGTACTTCACGACAACCGGGCAGGCTATGCACCCATCGGTTCCGTGTGCCCAGATGTACACATCCCCCCCTTGGATTGCGATGCTCAGGTTGCCATCCTCGCTCACCAGCTCTGGCTGTCCTGCTTGGATAGCTAGCTCGACGCAGCGCTCGCTTGTCTGGGTAGCTTGGAAGCGGATACCCATGACCTCGCTGCTACTGGGGCAACAGTTCCAGTCACGCCAGAGGATGACCTTCTTGCCCGGCTCACTCTTCATTACAGGCCTCGCTCTCTCACCTCGATGCGCCCGTTCGGGTGCACGTACACGTTGGTCTCGACGTGCTTGTCGTACTCGCCGTTGTCCTCGTTGTACTCGCTGTCTACGTTGATGGCGAACAGGACAACACCCTCGTCCTCGTACTCCATGTCGTAGTGCGCCGTCACCTCGACGGACTGGCTGTTCTCCAGCTCTCGGCTGGCTAGCATGGTGTTAGCCACTTTGGTTCGCTTCCCTTCTCAGCTCCATGACTGCGATGTGAGCGTGGCTCATCGCTGTCAGTTCTTCCTTCAGAGTCTGCACCCTTGGACGCAGGTTGCAGTCGTGGCACATGCGCACGTTCATGCTGGCGCAGAACTTGTTCACGTAGTCCATGAAGTTGATGAGCGCCAGCTCTCGGGCAGCTTCTGCCTCTTCGATAGCACACCACGGGCAGTCTGCCATGTCCTGCTCGATAGGTACGTAGTACCAGCCCCCGCACTCTCCGCACCTGACTTCAGTTCCGCTACTCATCTGAGCAGCCCTTCTCTATGCCTGTCCCGTCGCATGCAGGGCAGGGCTTGGGCGCATCGACACGCCACACGTGATGACAGTGCGTGCACCCGACGATGAAGTGGTCTCCGTTGTTGCAGAACAAGAACGGCACCTCAGTACACTGGCACTTCGGGCATGCTGGCTTACTCTTGTCCTCGGACATAGCGCCTGCGCTCCTTCGACTTCCAGCAGCTAGTGACCTGCCGATGGATGCGTTCCTTCTTGGCCTCGATGTTAGCGTCGTAGCCACACCGAGGACACTGCCCGAATATCATGTACATCGCCTCGTCGGGCGGGCACACCGGGCACAGGCCGTGAATCTTGACGGGCATGCTACTCATCCTCTCCAAGCTCGTAGGTCTCACCCTCACCATACGCCGGGCGCAGCCACGGGTCAAGGTGGTGCGCGTCAGCGATAGCGTAGGCCGGGGCAGTGCGCTTGCCTCTCCAGCTGACACCCTCGGGCAGGCGCACGTTGTGGTCAAGCTGGCCCTTGTTGATATAGCCAATGGCACGCTTGCAAGGGCCAACCATGCTGACCGGGACGGGCGGGTAGTGATTGCTCGTCAGATGTATACGCAGTGCTGTATCTAACGAGCATGTTGATGCAAGGTCACACGCTGTTGCGTATCCCATGGTGCTCACTCCTAGTACCTAGATGGACAGACGTACTTCTCGCCACGCTTGCGGGCCTCGTACTCTTCGCCGCTCAGCGTGAACGCAGCGCTCCGACACGGGAAGCACAACCCGACAGTCGTGCCCTTCCATGTCGTCTTGCCCCTGATGAGCGTGTCCTTCGGCAGCTCAACCGGGCCGTCCAGTGGCGTAGCTCCAAGCTCGACGCCACAGATGTGGCACTTGGTCATGCTTCTCACCTCTATTCAGATGGACAGTGAGCGTTATCGCTCAGTGTAGGGCAGTGAACAGCACTAGGTGCTGCGTCGGCGGCTCCGAACGTGTCGGGCACGCTGTGTTGGCAGGCTAGTCTGAGCCTCAAGCGTACCGGGCACGTCTACTCTCTAGCCCTAGAGCTGGAGCGGGCGCACTGCCCTACACTGAACGAGCTGGGCAAGGATTGTCCAAGCCCAGCCCGCTCAGCGCCACGGCTTACCGTCCGTAGCCTCGGTCTTGCTCACCCAACCAGAGGGCGCTAGGCTGCGCGGAGCAGTTCCAGAGCGTGAGTCTTGATGTCCACGCCCCGTCCGTACAGCAGTGACTCGACTCGCTTCTCATCGGTGTCGTTCTTGGTGGAGCGGTAGTCCATGCCGTAGTCCACGTACTCGGCTACTGCGTTGAGCGCACCCCACTTGGTGTTCTTGATGTTGGCGAGGTTCTTGCTGTTCGCCCGGACAGCCATGAGCTGCTCGAACTTGGCGGTCTCCTGATGCGTCCAGTCGTCCACCTTCTTGTCAGCGTAGTCGGCTACGAACAGCTCGACAGCCAGCTTCTCGAAGGACTTCTTGTTGAAGGCCTCGGCAACCAGCTCGTTAGCTGTCTGGGTAACCCAGCTGGCGTACTGCTGGCCCAGCGACAGTGCCTCACGGCACTCAGCGATACGGTCTTCGCTGTTCCACTGAGCGGTGTGCTTGCGCTCGTAGCGATAGACGGCTGCGTTCGTCGCCATCGTGAGCGTGTTCATGCAGACGACTCGAATCGGCGTGTAGATGTACCGAATCTTGCCGCTGCCATCGTGCGTAGTGGTGGCGGTGATGTAGAAGTCGATGCTCTCACCGTTCGGGAGCGTACCCCCGGCTGCGTTAGCCAGCTTCGCAGTGATAGCGAACGTCCTGCCGCCACGCAGTGACCACACCGTGTCGTAGATAGCCTGACCAGCACCAACAGCCTCGTCCATGATGCGGGCTACCTCGATATTCTGGGCCACCTCGTAGCGGTCACCGACAACACCGAGCACCTTGCCGTCGCTGTCCCGCTGCACACCGAAGTTGTCCTCGACCTCAACGAGCGAGCCATCGGGGAGCTTCGCATACAGCGGCACCTTGGCGACTTGGTAGTCGAAGCGCTTGTCGCCCCGGATGTCATCGAGTGACCAGAACTCACGCTCTGCCTCACCCAGACGGTGCCAAGGCACGCCCTCGCCTACCACGTACAGGCCATGCTCTACCTCTGCTGCCATGGTGACACTCTCCTTCTCCGACAGACGTGCGATTGTCTGTCTACATAATAGGCCTCAACCTACTACTTCCACAAGTAGGCTGACGCCCGGACACCCGGACACTCACCGTATCAGCGCTCGTCAGCGCTAGCGACACCCGATTGCTTCCCTGTAGTCGGGAAGCTCGCGTGTGAGTGTGTGCCCCCGGATGACCGGGCCTCAACCTACCAGCTGAGCAGCTCTATCTACTGTCTATCCACCTAGGCAGGGAGCACGGCGAGCGAGCGGGAGAAGTACTCACCCGCCGTGCGCTGCCCTTGTGAGCATAGGCCGGGCGCTGCGGATTCACCCAGTCCAGCCCTCGGAGTGAGTTAGTCGATGCAGCCCTGCCTGCACCCGTGAAGGTGCCTGAAGGACTCGATGCGCCGGGCCGCTGCCGCAGCTGCATCGGAGCACGGGATACCGGGGCCGAGGGCCGAGGGGCCGTACTCGATAGCCACGCGCACCGTCGCTAGGTCAGACGGGCCGGGGCTGATAGGGGCCGGGCCTTGGTAGGCGTCGGCGTGAACACCGGAACGGTTGACTGTCTCAAACATGGTGCACCTCGCTTGCTTAGAGTGAACGGATGACAACCCACACAATAGCTTGGCACTGCGCCGGGGTCAACCCGTGCTCGCGGGCTACCCGCTGGTATGCCCGCTCGACCTCGTAGTAGCGCCGGGTGCTGTCTACTGCATCCAGCTTGCACCGGGTAGCTGCACGGATAGCCCAAGTGTCTACCGTGACTCGCTGCTCGTTGCCCGTGAGGTTCTGATAGAATGCGCTCACCTTGTTGCCCGTGAGCAGCTCATAGTCGCGGGTATGCAGCCACTGCCACGCTTTGCGCCGATTGTAGGGTAGCCCGTTAGCATACGGCTCCGGGTTACCAGACACGTATGCCCGGCAGAAGTCGCGGGCACCCTCGATATTCTTGTACCAGCGCACCCGTGGCGATAGCAGGGCCACAACCCCGGCCACGTGCTCGAAGTCTAGCCCGGTCTCGCGGGCGATAGACTCGATAGTGCTCGCTGCACTCGCGCCGTACCATGCGATACCCTCACGGCGCTGCTCGCTAGTGGCGAGCGCTAGGTAGTTGCGGATATGACGGGTGTAGGCGTATCGCATGCTAGTACTCACCTCGCTCGATAGCCCGGCGCACCCGGCGTATCTTCCGGGTACGTACTTTGCGAGCGCTCGCCACTGCCACGTGGCGATACTTACCCTCGCAGTAGATAGTGGCAACGTCGCCACTGATAGCCGTGACTTTGCCCGTGAGCAGCTTACGTGAACCGTTCACGTTAGCGAAGCTGTATACCTCGCCTACTTGCACGTTAGGATGACTCACTGCACTCACCTCGCTAGACTTGCTATATAGGTTGATAGACAGTAGATAGAGCTGCTAGTTGCAGCTCGCCTCACTCACCGCGCTATTAGCCTAGACAGTGACTTCTTCCGGGGCCGTACTGAGTGTAACTAGTGAGCAGCTATCGCATGCGCCGATACCTAGCATACAGCTAGATAGTTGCTCAACCGTGAGTGAGGGTAGAAGGGAACGGGTACAGTCTGCCGACTTGCTTACCCTAGGCGATACTTGCTTCGGTGCTCGCCTACTTGCACCGGGCCACTAGCTCGCACTGCTAGCCTGCCTATATGCGCCGTGCTCGCCCCGCTCGCCGTATTACCCTAGTCCTAGTGGCTACTGCCGCTCACCCCCGTGTAGTTCGCTCGCTCGCTCGCTTGCTAGGTAGCTCGCTCGCTCACGCTTGCACGGGTAGCTGTCTGCCGATAGCGCGGTTGCTCACTCGCTTCGCAGTGCCCGGCGTCGGGTATCCCCTTCGGGTGCCCGGCTGATTGTCAAGTCGTACACCCGTATCATCGGCCCTGCTCGCTTCTTCTGCATCCCCCGTTAGTATGATAGCTAGGATGACTCACAATCATACTCGCCGGGTAGATAGTTGGCATGCTACTTGTTACACTGTCGCACTCTCTCACTCCAGCGCGGTGTAGTGCTAACCCCCGGCGTGAGCTGCCGATAGTTGGCATGCAGCTTGCTTCGACCCCCTGCCACGTGAGTCTAGTCTACCCTCACGTCTTCGCATAGGCTAACTAGGCTAGCGAGTGAGCGCTTGCTAGGCTACCGAGTCGCCACTAACCCCCCCACCACCACCAGCCGGGGGGCCACATGCGAGCGCGGATAGACCCACTTACGTCCACATGCAACAAGTAGGCTACCGGACGGGGTGAAGCTGCCTTCAATATGGCCCGGCACTAGTGAAGGTATTGGTGGTAGCCTTCAATATGCCCACCGAAAGTGAGTGTTCACCATGAAATCTACCAACTACGAGTAGATATGTACTTGAATATCTAACACTTGTGGGAGATTCCAGCCGTTGACAGCTGTGCTACACTCGAAGTGAGGCTTTCACCCACTGTTGAAACGGCGAAGGAGAGCGAAATGGGCGGCGAACCGTTCCTTGACGACCTGAAGACGCGCAAATGCAGGGTCTGCCACCATGATTGGCCCATCGACACGCTCGTGAAGGGCGTTTGCGAGGACTGTATCGAGGAAATCGAGGCTCAGAAGCTCGGATTCCAGCCCAATGGACACAAGAAGGGGTGGGATGATGAGCGCTGAGACCGAACTGCCACTCGTTTCGCGGCTCCATGCACCAACGCTCTCAGACTGTACGCCCAAGAAGGACAGAATCAAGTTCAACCACACCGGACACATCCCATACGTCGAGGCCAAGGACATGTACAGGCCAGAGGGGATGACAGAAGACGAGCTGAAGGCCATCTCTCAGTATGGTCAGCGCTTCGAGACCAACGAGAAGCTGAACTGGAACGACCTGTACGGCCACGCCACCATCCTGAAGCAGTACTCCGGGTTCGGGGGCACGTTGGACGGTGTTGTTCCTCACGGGGTGTACTCTCCCTTCAACGGCCTGTCGAGCATGGAGCTGTGCACGGGACTGCCGCGCTACTACAGCTGGCTGGACTACGAAGACCACTACGCTGTGGAGCAGGGCAAGTATGAGGTGGTTCCCATGGCGGCTCCGTTCATCTATGCCATGGCCAACCTCTGCTACGACATCACTCACAAGGGGAAGGGAACCATCTTCATCCCCTACCACTCGACGGACATCTGGGACTTCGACAACGACTGGTACGACTTGGTGATGCACTTGCGCAAGGCGAACTACCCGGAGCCTCTGGCTGTACTCCTGTTCTTCGAGGACGTGCGCAAGAAGA
>Ga0316616_100000104_pt1 | contig 20505 bp, 22 predicted proteins | sample OWC_Aug_M1_C1_D1_FD_207660 | JGI IMG/M metagenome (GOLD analysis project Ga0316616, IMG submission 207660) | Wetland soil microbial communities from Old Woman Creek delta, Ohio, United States - OWC_Aug_M1_C1_D1_B | ecosystem: Environmental > Terrestrial > Soil > Wetlands | place: USA: Ohio... | reverse complement strand
CCCCTGCCGGTTGAGCAGATGGGCATCAATACGTGCGGCTTGGGGTGTTATGTCGGCGCGTATGCCCATCAAGCGGCCGCTCAACAGGTCGACCACCTTGAACGTCGCCAGGTCGAGGTCATGCCCGGCCCCGGTGGTCAGTGATTCCAGATATTCCAGCAAGGGAGGAATAACCAGCTGGTAGCCGTGGGTGCGGAATAAATCGAGCAAGCTCCGGCGAACCTGCTCCATGCGTGCCGCCTCGGCGGGCAACACATCTTCAATGTATTCAGGAAGGAGCCAATTACGCATATCGATGGCTAGTGCGCAACCGTCAGCAGCAACAGACCACCTAGCATGGAAGCCAGGCCGACAAAACGCAACTGGCCGTCGTTCATTGCAATCATGCGCTGGAAAGTCTGGCGCCACATCTGCGGTGCCAGCAACGGCAGGATGCCTTCCAGAATCAGCATTAACCCAAAAGCAAGCAGCAAGGGACTATCCACACCTTATTTCTTCCTGCCACCGGCGTCACGCATGTACTTGAAGAACTCCGAATCCGGCTGCAATACCAGCACGTCACTCTTGCTCCTGAAACTATTGCGATAAGCTTCCAGACTGCGGTAGAAGGAATAGAACTCTGGATTCCTGCCGTAGGCGGAAGCATAAACTTCTGCTGCCTTGGCATCGCCCTCACCCTTGGTTTTCTGTGCTTCACGATAGGCCTCGGCGATGATGACCTCGCGCTGCCTGTCGGCATCGGCACGGATTTTTTCAGCGGCGCCTGAGCCTTGTGAACGCAGTTCATTTGCGACACGCTTACGCTCCGCCTCCATGCGCTGGTATACCGACCCGCTCACTTCTTCCGGCAGATCGACGCGCTTGACACGCACATCGAGCACCTCAATACCCATCTGCCGTGCTTCGCGATCGGCCCTCAGGCGCAAAATCTCCATGATCTTGTCGCGCTCACCCGAGACTACGTCATGAATGGTGCGCTTGCCGAACTCGGCACGCAAACCATCGTTGACAGTTTGCGACAAGCGCGCCTCGGCCTGACGCTCGTCGCCACGCACCGAAACGTAGTACTTGGCGGGATCGATAATGCGCCACTTGACGAAAGAGTCCACCAATACGTTCTTTTTCTCGCTGGTGATGAAACGGTCCGGCTCCACCCAGTCCAGGGTGACAATACGCTTTTCGAAGTAGCGCACATTTTCCACCAGCGGCATCTTGAAATAGAGGCCAGGCTGCTTCTTGACAGAAACGATTTCACCCAAACGGAACACCATGGCATATTCGCGCTGATCGACGGTATAAGCTGACATGGTCAAGAGTACCAATGCGACCAGCAGTACAATTAACAGGCTACCGATATTCTTCATGGCCGGTTCTCCCTGTCACGGCTACGGAAAGTGTCACGCGAGCGTTGCGCACCGCTGTCCATTACTTCAGGCCCTGTCGAGGCAGGCGCCGGTGCGACGGCAGCGGGTGCCGCCGGAGCCGAGCCGGTTCCCGCCAGCAGTTTGTCCAGCGGCAGATACAGTAGGCTGTTGTTGCCCTTCTGATCCACTACCACCTTGCTCACGTTGGAAAGAATTTGCTCCTGCGCATCCAGATAGAGGCGCTGGCGCGTGACTTCAGGCGCTTTTTCGTATTGCGCAAGAATTTGGCTGAAACGGCTGGCGTTACCCTGCGCTTCGTTAATCACGCGCAGTTTGTAGCCTGCCGATTCTTCCAGCAGGCGCGCCGCGGTGCCGCGCGCCTTGGGAATCACGTCGTTGGCATAGGCCTGGCCCTCGTTCTTCTGCCGCTCCAGATCCTGTCCGGCCTTGACCGCATCATCAAATGCCGCCTGCACCTGTTCCGGCGGCTGCGCGTTCTGCATGGTGACGTTGACGATGTTGATGCCAGATTTGTATCGATCGAGGATATCCTGCATCAGCTTTTTGATGTGCACTGCAACCTCCGCACGCCCTTCGTACAGTACGAAATCCATCTTGCTTTTGCCAACCACCTCGCGGATGGAGGTTTCCGCAGCGCCACGTACAGCATTAGTCTCGGGATTACCAAGCGCATCGTCGGAAAAACGATTGTTGAACAAAAAATCGTTGGCGCTTTTAAGGTTGTATTGAATGGCAAACTGCAAGTCGATGATGTTTTCATCATCGGTCAGCATCAGCGATTCACGCAATTCCTTATTGCGAGCGGGGCCTCCCTCGGCACCGCTGCGGTAGCCGACCTCCACCGTGCGCACCTGTTCCAGGTTAACCACGCTAACGCTTTCGATGGGGTAAGGGATATGCCAGCGCGGGCCGGGCATGGTGGTTTCAACATATTTGCCGAAACGCAGCACCAACCCGCGCGAGCCCTGATCGACGATGTAAAAACCGGTCGCGAACCAGATCAGCACAACCAGGCCAATTACCGGAAAGATGGGGAACGTATGGCCTCCTGATCCCTCTGGTGGTTGCGGCCTCGCACCGCCTTTGCCGAACAGGCTGTTCAGCTTCCTGCTGAGCTGGCGAAGCATCTCATCCAGGTCGGGAGGGCCATCGTTATTACGCGAGCCCCAGCCGGGATCGTTTTGTGCCATGAATCACTCCAATTATATTGATTCGCTTGAAACCGCGCATGGCTGAACATTGTGTACTTGCAGCCCGGCATGATGTTCGGCCAGTGCCTGGCGCAGCATTTCCATGCCGGCGCCACTCTGTGCGGAAACCCAAACCTTGCGGATTTTACCATATTCATCGCGATCCAGTCCCGGCTCCATGCCAGCCTGGTCGATCTTGTTCAGCACCATAATCTGTGGCACCCGGTTGGCGCCGATCTCGGCCAGCACCTTGTTGACCTGCTCAATCTGATCGTCGCGATTGCTGCTGGAAATATCGACCACGTGCAGCAGCAGATCGGCCTGTACCGCCTCTTCCAGTGTGGCGCCAAACGCATCCACCAGGGCATGCGGCAAATGCTTGATGAAGCCGACGGTATCCGACAGCACCACCGGCCCATGCCCGGGAATGAACAGCTTGCGCGAAGTGGTATCCAGCGTAGCAAACAGCTGGTCGGCGGCATACACGCCGGACTGGGTCAACCGGTTGAACAGCGTGGATTTTCCGGCGTTGGTATAGCCCACCAGCGAAACCGACATCACGTTGGAACGCTTACGTGCGCGCCGCTGAATGCCGCGCTGCATTTTCAGTTTGGCCAGCTTCTCCTTGAGGCTCTTGACCCGATCGCGGATCATGCGCCGGTCCAGTTCGATCTGCGTTTCGCCGGGGCCGCCACGCATGCCGATGCCGCCCTTCTGCCGTTCCAAATGGGTCCAGCCGCGCACCAGCCGCGTGGAAAGGTGTTCCAGCTGCGCCAGCTCGACTTGCAGCTTGCCTTCGAAGCTCTGCGCGCGCTGGGCGAAAATATCCAGGATCAGGCCGGTGCGATCCACCACGCGGCATTCCAGCTTGCGCTCCAGATTGCGCTGCTGCGAGGGTGTGAGATCGTGGTTGAATACCACAATATTGGATTCGGTAGCCTGCAGGGCGGCAGCTACTTGCTCCACCTTGCCGCTGCCAACGAAATAAGTTGCATCCGGCTTGGGTCGGCGCCCTTCGACACTTTCCCTGACATCCAGCCCGGCAGTAGCAGCCAGCTGACGCAATTCTTCCAAGCTTTCCGCGTAGTCAGCCTCGCCAAAGTCGAGGCTGACCAGCACCGCTGCGTCACCCTCTCCCGGACGATCAAACATCCCAGCGGTCAAATATCACTCATCCGCGTCTTCGGCCTGGCTGTGCGGGAGGTTCACGGCGCGGCCAGGCACAATGGTCGAAATGGCATGCTTATAGACCATCTGGGTCACGGTATTCTTCAGTAAGACGACATACTGATCGAAGGAATCGACCTGCCCCTGCAGCTTGATCCCGTTAACTAGGTAAATGGAAACAGGGATGTGCTCCTTGCGTAGCGCGTTGAGGAATGGGTCTTGTAAGGTTTGCCCTTTGATGCTCATTTGATTCTCCTTATGAATGGAGCTTTATTAGGTCATTGAACTGTACGTTAATTTTCAGCCGCTGGCTATATCCGCCACGGCGATTCGTGATAGTGTAAATATGGTCAGTTTGGATAAAAACAAGCATCTTCTATGCAATTAACTTTCCTCGGCGCCGCCGGTGAAGTCACCGGCTCCTGTTATCTAGTGGAAACCGGAGAGACGCGCTTTCTGGTCGATTGCGGCATGTTTCAGGGCGGGCACGAGTCCGACCTGAAAAATGAACGCTTCCCGACTTTTGACCCACGCTCCATCGATTTCGTTCTGCTGACCCATGCGCATATCGATCACTCCGGCATGCTGCCACGGCTTGCCGCGCGCGGATTTGTCGGGCCAATTTATGCCACGCAGGCAACAATCGAACTGCTGGACGTGATGTTGCGCGACAGCGCGCATATCCAGGCCAAGGAAGCGGAATGGGAGGAACGGCATCCGCATCGCAACAATCATGATGAGCCGAACCAACCTCTCTACTCGTTGCAGGATGTGGAAAAGTCGCTGGCGCAGGTCAGCCCCGTAAACTATGGAACCCAGATACAGCCGCACCCACGCATCAGTTGTAGATTTCTCGACGCAGGACATATCCTGGGGTCGGCCATTATCGAAGTATGGGTCGATGATGAAGACTCCCGCAAGAAAATCGTGTTTTCCGGCGACCTCGGTCAACCCGGGCGTCCCATTCTGCGCAGCCCGATGCCGGTCGAATCTGGTGACATCCTTCTTGTCGAATCCACCTACGGCAACCGCCTGCACAAAAATCTGGACGATACCCTGGACGAGTTTGTGCATGCCATCGAACATACGTTGCTTGAGAAACGCGGCAATGTCATCATGCCCGCGTTTACCGTCGGCCGCACACAGGAAATCCTTTACCTGCTGATCGACCTCACCCGCCAACGCCGGCTGCACAACCTCAGAATCTATGTGGACTCGCCACTGGCGCTATCGGCCACAGAAATCACCATGCAGCATATCGAGTTATTCAATCAGGAAGCGCAGAAGCTTGTGGCCTGGGGGCGCGAGCGGCGCAAGGAAATGCCGGACATCCGCTTCATTCAGGACGTGACGGAATCCATGGCATTGAACGACATCAAGTCCGGTGCCATCATCATCTCTGCCAGCGGCATGTGCGAGGCCGGCCGTATCAAGCATCACCTGCGCCATAACCTCAACCGGTCACAGTGCAGCATCATTTTTACGGGGTTCCAGGCCGAAGGCACATTGGGGAGACGCTTGGTTGACGGGGCAAGGCTAGCCAGAATTTTTGGCGAGGAACTGGCCGTGCGCGCGGACATTTACACGATCGGCGGCCTCTCAGCACATGCCGATCAGGCCGGCCTGCTGGACTGGCTGGGACACTTCAGGCATCCGCCGAAGCAGACTTTCGTCGTGCACGGCGAATCATCTACAGCCATCGGTTTTGCTTATCAGATCAGAACAAAACTGGGCTGGAATGTCCACGCTCCAGACGCTGGCGAAATAGTATCCTTCTAGTCCAGATACTCCGCCAGTCGCTTCAGGCCTTCATCCTTGCCTAGCAACGCCATCACCGCGTCGATGCTGGGCGATTGCGCTCCGCCGGTAAGCAGCACGCGCAGCGGCATTGCCACTTTGGGGAATTTCAGGCCGTTGGACACCACCGTATGCTCGATAGCGCCATGCAGGTGCTCGGTGCTCCATTCCAGGCTGGCCAACTGCCCAGCCAGCGCCTGCAATACCGGTTTGATTTCAGTCGTCAGATGTTTATCCAGGACTTCGGCCGTCGGATGGATGCGATGGTAGAAGTATTCCACCGCGTCGGCCAACTCGTTCAGGGTAGAAACACGCTCACGGTAGAGTTCCACCACCTTTTGCACGTCAGCTCCGCCGTCGGTGGCAATGCCGCGCGCAGCCAAGCGCTTGGTCACCTCACCGGCGATGCGTGGCAGGTCAGCCTGCTTGATGTAATGCGCATTCAGCCAGTTGAGCTTTTCGGTGTTGAACTGCGCCGCCGACGGCGTGATGTGGTCGAGGTCGAACCACTGGCAGAACTGCGCCATGTCGAACACCTCGTCGTCACCGTGCGACCACCCCAGTCGCGCCAGATAATTCAGCACCGCCTCTGGCAGATAGCCGTCTTCGTCGTACTGCATCACGCTCACCGCGCCGTGGCGCTTGGACAGCTTCTGCCCGTCATCGCCCAGGATCATGGAAAGGTGCGCGTATTGCGGGATAGTCGCACCCAGCGCGTGCAGCAGATTGATCTGGCGCGGCGTGTTGTTGACGTGATCGTCACCGCGGATGACGTGGGTGATGCCCATGTCCCAGTCGTCCACCACCACGCAGAAATTGTAGGTCGGCGTGCCGTCGGCGCGGGCGATGATGAAGTCGTCCAGTTCCTCGTTGGAAATGGCGATGCGGCCTTTCACCTGATCATCCCAGGCCACCACGCCGGTCTGGGGGTTGCGGAAACGCACCACCGGCTGCAAGCCAGCGGGCGGGGTCGGCAAAGCTTTGCCCTGTTCCAGCCGCCAGGTGCCGTCGTAGCGGGGTTTCAGCCCCGCCGCCATCTGTGCCTCGCGCATCGCCGTCAGTTCATCCGGCGAGGTATAGCAGTGATAGGCCGTGCCCGCATCCAACATCTGCTCGATCACTTCCTTGTAGCGATAGATGCGCTGCATCTGGTAAAACGGGCCCTCGTCGTAATTCAGGCCGAGCCAGTTCATGCCGTCGAGGATGGCCTGCACCGCCTCCGGCGTGGAGCGCTCGATATCGGTATCTTCGATGCGCAGGATGAACTGGCCGCCATGCTTGCGAGCATAAGCCCAGGAAAACAGCGCGGTGCGGGCGCCGCCGATATGAAGGAAGCCGGTCGGGCTGGGGGCGAAACGGGTGCGTACGGTCATGGGGTGATGGGCAATTTTGAAAGTAACGGATTTTATCATGTGGCGCCCACCCCGTCCGATCCTGGCCGTTTCGATTTGACCCGCGGAGGGGGACTGTGATTTAATACGCGCCTTCCCGAAGCGGCTGTTTCACAGGCTCGAGGGGCGGTTAGCTCAGCGGCAGAGCACTGCCTTCACACGACAATGTTGTATAGGTTAGTGTGAAGTTGTTGTAAAAGATGGGCGATTAACTCAGCGGTAGAGTGCCACCTTCACACGGTGGAAGCCAGTGGTTCGATCCCACTATCGCCCACCATCGGCGCGCCCTGCGACCGATCCGGGATCTTGCATACTGATGTATGCCCTGTTCACATTGGGCTTGGCGCTCTGGCTGGTCTATGGCCTGCTGATCGGCAGACTGCCCATCATCCTCGCTAACGCCGCCACCTTCCTGCTGGCGCTCATGGTACTCTGGCTCAAAGTCCTGGAGATTCGTTCCGCCAAAGATTGACCGGCACGGGGAACTCGGCAGGGCGCGGGCCATCCAACCGGTGCCCTACAACAAAAAACGAGACGCCATGAACCCGACCCAACAGAAATCCATCCTCACCATTGCGCTGCTCGCCGCGTTTGCCGATGGCCAGAAAGCGGAAACCGAACGCCAGGCGATTCGTCGCATCGCGGAATCGCTCAGCGCAGACGCCAAGGACATCGATCTTGCGGCGATTTATCAGGACGTGTTGCTGAAGCGCGTCGATCTCGCCGCCGCTGCCGCCAGCCTGGATGAGCCCGGCCTGCGTCAACTGGCCTATGAAATGGCGGTCTGCGTCTGCGATGCCGACGGCGCGATGACCGAGGCTGAACGCAAATTTCTCGACCAGTTGCAGGTAGCTCTCGGATTGAATCAAACCCAGGCCGCACAGGCAGCCGAGCAACCGCATGCACTGGCTGCCGCTGCGGTCGCTGCCAGCGCCGCCACTCCTCAAGAAGGGCCGGTGGTGGCCAGCGCACCGAACGTATACGAAGCCGAGCTGGACCGCTCGATCCTGAACTACGCCATCCTCAACGGCGCGCTGGAACTGCTGCCGCAATCCTGGGCCTCGATGGCCATCATCCCGCTGCAGATCAAGATGGTGTACCAGATCGGCAAATCGCACGGCTACGAACTGGACAAAGGCCATATCTCGGAATTCCTCACCACGGCCGGTGTCGGCATGACTTCGCAATACCTGGAGCAGTTCGGCCGCAAACTGATCGGCGGACTGCTGGGCCAGCTCGGCGGCGGCCTGGGCAAGGGCATCGGCCGTGCCGCGACCGGCGTCGCGTTCTCCTTCGCCACCACCTACGCGCTGGGCCAACTCGCCAAACGCTACTACGCCGGCGGCCGCCAGATGAATTCCGCGCTGCTGAGCGAGACCTTCCAGTCGCTGCTGGCGCCGGCCAAGCAACTGCAACAGCAGTACCTGCCGCAGATCGAAGAAAAGGCCAGGACGCTGGATGCCGCGAGCATCATGTCCATGGTCAAAAGCCGCTGATGGCTGGCGCTGCCGGACAACCTTCACCAGATCAGCGAAGGACCATTGCCATGAGTCTTGCCAACACCGTCGAGCGATTGATCGACTTCTACAAGCACCTGGATGCAGCCAGGCTGGACAGCCTCGGCGAGATCTACAGCCATGACGTCGACTTCCAGGATCCGGCCCAGCACATCAAGGGACTGCCTGCGCTGAAAGCCTACTTCTCCAGCCTGATGCAGGAAGTCAGGGATTGTCGCTTCATTATTCAGCGCACCGAGGTGAGCAGTGCGCAGGCCGTGATCGAGTGGCAAATGCGCTTCTCGCATCCGCGCCTGAATGGCGGGAAAGTCATCGCCGTCGATGGCGTGTCGCTGCTGTCAGGAGACGACAAGATCAGCCGCCACCGGGATTATTTCGACCTCGGCGCCCTGCTCTACGAACATATTCCGCTGCTGGGCGGCGCGGTGCGCCAACTCAAGCGCAGGCTGCGCGCATGAGCACCGTGCTGATTACCGGCGCCACCTCCGGCCTCGGCGCGGCGCTGACCGGACAGTGTTTGGCGCGCGGCGACCATGTGACCGCCTGCGGCCGCAATGCAGAAGCCCTCGCCGCATTGCGCGAACGACATGGCGACCAGGTGGAAACCCGCCAGTTCGATATCTCCGACCGCAACGCCGTTGCTGCGGCACTCGCCGATATTACTAAGGTCGACATCGCCATTCTCAATGCCGGAACCTGCGAGTACGTGGACATCGATCGCTTCGACGCCGCCATGGTCGAGCGCGTGTTCACCGCCAACTTTCTCGGCGCGGTGTATTGCACTGAAGCGCTGTTGCCAAGCCTGTCGGCCGGCAGCCGCCTAGTCTACGTCGACTCCCTAGCCCGCCTGCTGCCGTTCACCCGCTCCCAGGCGTATGGCGCCAGCAAGGCGGCGCTGCACTATTTTGCCCGCACCATGGAAGTCGACCTCGCCACCCGCGGGATTCGCGTGCAGAGCGTGTCGCCAGGATTCATCGATACCCCGCTGACGCGCAAGAACACCTTCGCCATGCCCATGCTGATCAGTGCCGAAGCTGCGGCTGACGGCATCCTGCGCGGCATCGAACGCGGCCGGCGCAACATTTATGTACCGTGGGGGTTTGCCGCAATGCTGCGTGTGCTGGGTGCATTGCCGGAATGCATGCAGGTCTGGCTGGCTTCGAAAATGAAAGGATCGCAGTGAACATCGCCATCATCGGCTCCGGAATCAGCGGCCTGACCTGTGCACACCTGCTGAAAGACCAGCACCAGGTCACGCTGTTCGAACAGAACGATACGCTGGGTGGCCATACCGCCACTCGCGACGTAGTGGTCGAAGGCCGCAACTACGCCATCGACACCGGCTTCATCGTGTTCAACGACCGCACCTATCTGCGCTTCGAAAAACTGCTGGATCGCATCGGCATCCCGCGCCAGAACACCGAGATGAGTTTCAGCGTCAAGAACCTGGCGAGCGGATTGGAATACAACGGCCACACCCTGAACACGCTGTTCGCCCAGCGCCGCAACCTGCTGAATCCGTGCTTCTATCAGTTTCTGGGCGAAATACTGCGCTTCAACCGGCGCTGCAAGGCCATGCTGCGGGATATCGTGCCGAATCACCTGACGGTCGGCCAGTTCCTGCAGGCGGAAGGCTTTTCCGAGCGCTTCGCGCAGAACTACATCCTGCCCATGGGTGCTGCGATCTGGTCGACCAGTCTGGATGAATTCTTCCATTTCCCGCTCGATTTCTTCCTGCGCTTTTTCGGCAACCACGGCCTGCTCAACCTGGTCGACCGACCGCAGTGGTACGTCATTCCCGGCGGCTCGCGCAGCTACATCGCCCCGCTGCTGGCAGGCATCCCGCCGGAGCGCATCCGCCTCAACGCAGGCATCGCCAGAGTACGCCGCAGCGCCGAAGGCGTGACGCTGGAAACCAGCGACGGCCACAGCGAAAGCTTCGACCAGGTCATCCTGGCCTGTCACAGCGACCAGGCACTGGCCCTCCTGGCAGAGCCGACCGAGCAGGAGCGCAGCATCCTCGGGGCCATCCCTTACCAGATGAACGACGTCGTGCTGCACACCGACAGCCGCCTGATGCCGAAACGCCGGCTGGCCTGGGCCAGCTGGAACTACCTGCTGACCGGCGCCGCAGGCGAAACGTCGCGTCCGGCCTCGGTCACCTACTGCATGAATATCCTGCAGGGCATCCAGTCCGACACCCCGTTCCTGCTCACGCTGAATCCGGCCCAGCCCATCGCAGAAGACAAGGTGCTAGGCCGTTTCCGCTATGCCCACCCCAGCTACACGCTGGCCGGCATGGCGGCCAGGCAACGGCGCGACGAAATCTGCGGTGCCGACCGCATCCACTTCTGCGGCGCTTACTGGTACAACGGCTTTCACGAGGACGGCGTGCATAGCGCAGTCGATGTCTGCCATCGCTTCGGAGTGCCCTTTTGAAAACCGGCATCTACCGCGGCACCACTTGGCATGTGCGCAACCTGCCGATGCAGCACGGTTTCAATTACCGCATCTTCATGTTCGGGCTGGACCTCGACGAAGTCGATACCCTCCACGTCCGCACCCGCTTTTTCTCCAACCGCGGTTTCAACTGGGCCTGGCTGCGCCGCGCCGATTACTGCCCGGGACACGCGGACCTCAGGCAGGCGGTGCTAGATCGCGCCTCTGCACTGGCCGGCAAGCCTGTCAGCGGCAAGGTATTCATGCTGGCAAATTTGCGCTATCTCGGCCTTTATTTCAGCCCGGTCAATTTCTACTTCATCGGCCAGCCCGACGACCCCGACTGGCTGTTGGCCGAAGTCAGCAACACGCCATGGAACCAGCGCCACTATTACCTGGTCGATATCCATGCCCCGCAAGCCACGGAGAAAAGTTTCCATGTATCGCCGTTCAACCCGATCGACATGCACTACCAATGGCAAATCAAGCCGGAAGCGGAACGCCTGATGCTGCAACTCGACGCCTGGCGCGAACACAAGGAATTCGAGGCCGGCATGGCGCTGAGCCATACACCGTTGAATTCGGCCAGCCTGTTGCGCATGTTGCTGGCGACGCCGGTGATGACGATCAAGATCGTCGCCGGCATCTATTGGGAAGCACTCAAGCTGTTCATCAAACGCGCCCCGTTCTACGGGCACCCCGGCCACAGGAGCAAGCATGCCTAGCACTCGCGAAAACACCGCCCCCACGCCGTCTGCCGACTGGCTGGAAAACCTCTACCGCAAGACCGCACTGAAATTGCTGACCGCGCTGCCCGAGGGCAGTTTCGAACTCTATGAGCAGGGCCACCTGCTGATCCAGCATGGTGCACGTGGTGCCGCCCCGCACGCCGTGATCGAAGTGCACAGGCCGGAGTTTTATCGTCGCCTGCTGAAGGGCGGCAGCATCGGTGCCGCGGAAAGCTTCATCGACGGTGAATGGTCCTCGCCCGAACTGACCGATGTCATCCGGCTGGTCGCGCGCAACCTGGCCTGGCTCGACCAGATCGAGGCCCGCATGGCCTGGCTCACCTGGACCATGCACCAGTGGCAACACTGGCTGCGTGGCAATACGCGGGAGCAGGCCAGGAAGAACATCCTGGCGCACTACGACCTCGGCAATGACCTCTACCGGCTGTTCCTCGACCGCGAGATGCTGTATTCCTCGGCGCTGTTCCGGCAACCCGACGACAGCCTGGAGCAGGCGCAGATCAACAAGATGCAGCGGCTGTGCGAAAAGCTGCAACTGAAGCCGGAAGATCATCTGCTGGAAATCGGCACCGGCTGGGGGGCGATGGCGATTTATGCGGCCAGACACTACGGCTGCAAGGTCACCACTACCACCATTTCCGATGCCCAGTTCGACTACGCCCAGGCGCGCATCGACGCCGAAGGGCTGGGCGACCGCATCACCCTGCTCAAGCAGGATTACCGCGACCTCACCGGCAGCTACGACAAGCTGGTGTCGGTGGAAATGATCGAAGCGGTCGGCCGCAAGTTCCTGCCGCAATTCTTCGCCAAATGCGACAGCCTGCTGAAACCGGACGGCATCATGGCGCTGCAGGCGATTACCATTGCCGACCAGCGCCTGGAGTATTACGCCCGCAACGTCGACTTCATCCAGAAGCACATTTTCCCGGGCGGATTCCTGCCCTCGGTAACGCTGCTCAGCGACACCATCCGCCAGCACAGCGGCATGGTGATCCGCCATCTGGACGACATGGGCCTGGATTACGCCAGAACGCTACGGCTGTGGTGGGAACGCTTCCGCGAGCAGCGCCAGGAATTGCAGAAGCTGGGCTATGACGAGCATTTCTTCCGGCTCTGGCAGTATTACCTGAATTATTGCGAAGGCGGCTTCCTGGAGCGTGCCACCAGCGCGGTGCAACTGGTCGCGCATAAACCCGGCCATCTGGGCCATGCCTACCGCCACTAGCTTCTGGTTCAACCTATTGGGCTTTCAGGCCGCGTGGTGGGCATGCGCCTTGTATGGCAACAATGGCGCCTGGCTGGCGCTGGCCTGGCTGCTGGCGCACCTCGCACTGCATGGCCAGCGCCAGACCGAATTGCGCGTGGTGCTGGCCAGCGCAGCCATCGGCTGGCTGGTCGATGCCGCATTGAGCGGCAGCGGCTGGCTGGTGTTACCGAACAGCTCGTTGGTTCTGCCGTTCTGGCTTTTGGTGCTGTGGGGTTGTTTTGCCGCCACGCTCAACAACTCGTTGCGCTTTCTGCAGAACAAGTTCGGGCTGGCCGCCCTGCTCGGCGCGACCGGCGGACCACTTAGCTATTACGCCGGCATGGAACTGGGCCGCCTGGCATTTCCCTCCACGCTGCCTAGTCTGATGGTGCTGGCCGGCGTCTGGGCCCTGTTGTTGCCGGGACTGCTCTATCTGGCGCGGAAACTATCCGCGCCTGCGTTACCAAGCAAGGAGATTACGTGATGAAAAGAACCTGGCTCATGCTTTATATGTTGCTCTGCCTGACACCGGCAGTGGCCGCCGAGAATCCTGGGGCCGAGATGAAGCTGGTCGGCCAGGCCAAACTGTCCGTGCTGTTCTGGGATATCTACGACTCGTCGCTGTATACGCCGAGCGGGCGCTTCGAAGGGATTGCCGCGCCGCTCAAACTGAAGCTGGTATACCTGAAGAACATCGCGTCCAGTGAACTGGTCGATGCCACCCGCGAACAATGGCAGAAGCTCGGGCTGTATCGGCCGGGGCACGAGTCCTGGCTGCAGCAGTTGCAGACCATGTGGCCCAATGTCAAACCGGGCGACAGCATCACCTTGGACTGGAGCAGCCCGGAGCGCAGCCGCTTCTATTTCAACGAAAACCTGGTCGGCAGCATTGAAAACCCGGATTTCGGACGGCTGTTCGCCGCGATCTGGCTGTCGGAAAAAACGGAATACCCCAAAATTCGCAAGCAACTCATCGGAGCCTCCTCATGAAAGCACTCAAAATCGCCCTTGCGGCTATCGGCAGCCTGATAATGGCAGGCTGCGCCACCAACATCGACGCCTATCGCGGCAGCCAACCCGCATTTGATCTCAAGCAATTCTTCGATGGCAAGCTAGTCGCCTCGGGCATTTTCATCGACTACTCGGGCAAGGTGGCACGCCGTTTCACAGTGTACATGACCGGCACCTGGGACGGCGACAACGGCAAACTGGAAGAATGGTTCACCTACGACGACGGGGAAAAGCAGACCCGGGTCTGGCATCTGCGAAAAACTGCTGATGGCCGCTATGAGGGACGCGCCGACGACATTTTGGGAACTGCGCAAGGCACTGCCGAAGGCTTTGCACTGAACTGGAAATACGCCATGAACCTGCCTTACAAGGACGGCACCATCGCGGTCAGATTCGACGACTGGATGTATCTGGTGGATGAAAAGCGCCTGATCAACAAGGCCAAGGTCAGCAAGTGGGGCTTCCAGGTCGGCGAAGTCGTGCTGTACATGGAAAAGCAGTAAAGCGCGCTTATCAAAAAGCAACGGGGCCGTGGAGTGATCCACGGCCCCGTTGTTGTTTACTGCAGGGTATTACTTGCCAGCTTCGGCCGGTGCGGCTACAGGTGCAGTTTCCGCAGCAGGCGCTGCTTCAGCCGGAGCAGCAGCAGGTGCGACGTCTGCCGGCGGCGGAACCCAGCCGCCCGGCTCTTCCTTCGCCGGTTCCGGTGCGGCCGGAGCCGGAGCTTCAGCGGCAGGCGCTGCAGCAGCCGGAGCTTCGGCGGGGGTTTCTTCCTTGCTACCGCAAGCGCTCAGAACAGATGCGCTCAAAAGCAGTGCGAACATGGTCTTGCTTGCTACGTTCATAACTACTCCTTGGTTTGTGTTAAAAATTTCATGTTTGGAGCACGGCACAGGTCAGGCGCACCAAAGTGGTCAATTTGACCATCGCCGGACCGGAAAATCAAGCTCGCATCGTGATACCAGCAAGCTTCATACCAGTCTCAGCGCGTAATCGGCTTATAGCGGATGCGCTTTGGTTTGGCACCCTCCTCGCCCAAGCGCTTCCTCTTGTCTTCTTCATATTCCTGGTAGTTGCCGTTAAAGAAGATCCACTGCGAATTGCCTTCCGCCGCCAGGATGTGCGTGGCGATCCGATCGAGGAACCAGCGATCATGGGAAGTCACAAGCACGCAGCCGGCGAATTCCAGCAGTGCGTCTTCCAGCGCGCGCAGGGTTTCCACGTCGAGGTCGTTAGACGGTTCATCCAGTAGAAGCACGTTGCCGCCGGCGATCAGAGTCTTGGCCAAGTGCAGCCGCCCACGCTCACCACCGGAAAGCTGACCAACGATCTTCTGCTGGTCGCCGCCCTTGAAGTTGAAGCGGCCAATATAGGCGCGGCTGGGCATCTCGAAACGCCCCACGGTGAGCACATCGGCGCCGCCGGAAACGGCCTCGAACACCGTCTTATTGTCTTCCAGCCCTTCACGTAATTGCTCCACTGCAGCAATATTGACGGTCGGACCAACCACGATTTCGCCCGAGTCGGGCGTATCCTTGCCCATGATCATCTTGAACAGCGTGGACTTACCGGCGCCGTTGGGGCCGATCACACCGACGATGGCGCCGGGCGGGATGCTGAAGGACAGGTTATCGATCAGCAGTCGATCGCCGAAGCCCTTGGATACGCCGTTAAACTCGATCACCTTGTCGCCCAGTCTTTCACCAGGCGGAATAAATATTTCCTGCGTTTCGTTACGCTTCTGGTATTCGACCGAATTCAGCTCTTCGAAGCGGCTCAAACGCGCCTTGGACTTGGCCTGACGTGCCTTTGGATTCTGCCGCACCCATTCCAGCTCGGTCTTCATCGCCTTCATGTGGGCGTCGACCTGCTTGTTTTCCTGCTCCAGGCGGGCTTCCTTCTGCTCCAGCCAACTGGAGTAGTTGCCCTTCCACGGGATGCCTTGGCCACGGTCCAGTTCCAGGATCCACTCGGCGGCGTTATCGAGGAAGTAGCGGTCGTGGGTCACCGCCACCACGGTGCCGGGAAAGTGCACCAGGAACTGCTCCAGCCACTCCACTGACTCCGCGTCCAGGTGGTTGGTCGGCTCGTCCAGAAGCAACATATCCGGCCTGGACAACAGCAGCTTGCACAGCGCCACACGGCGCTTTTCACCGCCTGACAGATGCTCAATCTTCGCCTCCCACGGCGGCAGACGTAGCGCATCCGCGGCAATCTCGAGTTGGGTTTCGGTATCCGCACCGCTGGCGGCCAGGATGTTCTCGTACTTAGCCTGCTCCTCGGCCAGCTTGTCGAAATCGGCATCCGGCTCGGCGTAGGCAGCGTAGATCGAATCCAGCTTCTGCTTGGCCTGCATCACCTCGCCCATGCCGGATTCGACTTCTTCACGCACGGTCTTGGTGGGGTCGAGTTCCGGCTCCTGCGGTAGGTAGCCGATGGAAAGATTGGGCTGCCACTGCACCTCGCCCTCGAACTCCTTGTCCGCACCAGCCATGATGCGCAGCACGGTGGACTTGCCGGAACCGTTGAGGCCGAGCAGACCGATCTTGGCGCCGGGGAAGAATGACAGCGAAATATTCTTGATGATCTGTCTTTTAGGAGGAACGACCTTGCTCACGCGGAGCATCGACATAACGTATTGAGCCATCGGGAATCCGTAATGATAAACAAAGGTGCTAGCTTATCAGAAAGTGACACCTTCTCGGCCAACCGGTAAACTTGCGGCCTTCGTTTCAACCCGGTTCCCCCGTGCTATCCAAGCTCAACCCCCACCAACGCGAAGCCGTCAAATACCTGGATGGCCCCCTGCTGGTGCTTGCCGGCGCCGGCAGCGGCAAAACACGCGTCATCACGCACAAGATCGTGCACCTGATCGACCAGTGCGGCTATGCGCCAAAGGAAATCGCCGCCATCACCTTCACCAACAAGGCCGCGAAGGAAATGCAGGAGCGCGTCGGCGCGTTGCTACAAGGCAAGCCAAGCAAGGGACTGACCGTCACCACCTTCCACTCCCTGGGCTTGCAGATGCTGCGCCAGGAGGCGCAACTGCTGGGCTACAAGCCGCAGTTTTCCATCCTCGACTCCTCTGACAGCTACAAGATCTTGGCCGACGTGCTGGCGACCACGGACAAGCAACTGCTCAAACGTACCCAGTGGCAGATTTCCGGCTGGAAGAACGCCTTCCTAACGCCCGACCAGGCCAAGGCGCAGGCCGACGAGGAAAGCGCGCATGCCGCCGCCCGCGTCTACCAGCTTTACCAGCAGACGCTGAAAGCCTATCAGGCGGTGGACTTTGACGACCTGATCCGGCTGCCGGTGGAACTGTTCCAGCAGCATCCGGAAGCGCTGGAAAAGTGGCAGAGAAAATTGAAGTACCTGCTGATCGACGAATACCAAGACACCAACGCCTGCCAATATCGTCTGGTCAAGCTGCTCACCGGCGTGGAAGGCCGCTTCACCGCGGTGGGCGACGACGACCAGGCCATTTACGGCTGGCGTGGCGCCGATGTGGAGAACCTGCGCCAACTCACCGAGGATTTTCCCAGGCTCAAGGTGATCAAGCTGGAGCAGAACTACCGCTCTACGGTACGGATTCTGCGCGCCGCCAACCAGGTCATCGCCAACAACCCCAAGCTGTTCGACAAGAAGCTGTGGAGCGAGCATGGCACCGGCGACCCGATCCAGGTTAGCGCCATGCGCGACGAGGAGCACGAGGCCGATACCGTGGTGATGAAGCTGCTGGCCTACAAGTTCGAGCACCGCAGTAAATTTGCCGACTATGCCATCCTCTACCGCGGCAACCACCAGTCGCGCCTGCTGGAAGAAAAACTGCGCGAACACAAGGTGCCCTACACCGTCTCCGGCGGGCAATCGTTCTTCGACAAGGCCGAGATCAAGGATCTGGTGAGTTACCTGCGGCTAATCGCCAACGAGGATGACGACCCCGCCTTCATTCGTGCCGCCACCACGCCCAAGAAGGGCATCGGCAACACCACACTGGAACGTCTGGGCGAACACGCCGCCGCCAGACACATCTCTCTGTTCGAAGCCGCATTCGAGAGCGAATTCCAGCAGCATATCGGCCATAAGCAACTGGATGACTTGCTCACCTTCTGCCGCTTCATCCAGCGTATGCAGGAACGCGCGGTGAAAGACCCGGCAGGCGAGGTACTCAACGACCTGCTGGCTGCCATCCAGTACGAAATGTTCCTCTACGACAGCGAGGAGCCGCGCGCCGCCGAGAGCAAGTGGAACAACGTCATGGACTTCATCGGCTGGCTGACGCGCAAGGGCGAGGCCGACGAATCAACCCTGCTGCAACTCACCCAGACCGTCGCCCTGATGAGCATGCTGGAAGGCCGCGAGGAGGAAGTGGACGCAGTCAAGCTTTCCACCCTGCACGCCGCCAAAGGGCTGGAATTCGGCCACGTGTTTTTGATCGGCGTGGAGGAAGGCATACTGCCGCATAGGGAATCCGTGGATAGCGGCAAGATCGAGGAAGAGCGACGCCTGATGTACGTTGGCATCACGCGCGCCGAGCGATCGCTGCATATCTCCTGGTGCAGGAAACGAAAAAGAGCAGGTGAAACAGAGGCCTGTGAACCCAGTCGCTTCATCGCCGAACTGCCGCAGGACGACGTGCGTATGAGCGGCATGCCCGGCGCCGACCCCGCCGCCGCCAAGGAAACCGGGCGGGCGGCGATGGCCAGCATCAGGGCGATGCTGGGGAAGTAATGCAAGCGGCCTGCTCTAAACCTGCCATGACTCGCGGGCGGATTCGTCGTGTTAAACTGGCGATCGGGAAAATTGATTCAACCACAACCTTTCTGATAGAGACCAACACCATGCGCAATTTCTCCACTATTCGCTCTCTCGCACTTCTGTTTTTTGCAGCACTGTTCAGTACGCAATCCAGCGCTTACGATCTCAGCTCCTTGAAAAGCATCTACAGTATGGTCGGCGGCGATAAAGCCGTGGCGCAAATTTCAAACGATATGTTAGTTACGGCAGCGAGCGACAGCCGTCTGAAACCGCTGTTCGGCAACACCGATGTCAAGGCGCTGGCGCCCAAGGTAACCGAGCAAATCTGCGCGATCCTGGGTGGTGACTGTACAGCCCCGCTCAGTACGCAGCAGGTTGCCGATGGCGCGAAAGAGCTGGATGCCTCACAAACCAGCGCGCTGACTGAAGCGTTTAATGGTGCCCTGTCAAAATCAGGGACGAACTCGGCGACGCAGGGACTGGTCAGCAAGGCTGTCGGACCCCAACTTGGCGGGATTATCGGCGGACTGCTTTAACCTCCATCATCACGCGCCAGACTTTGCGCTTGCCAGCCCTGCCGCTGGCAGCGCTCCTACTTCATATTTACCACAACTTTTTAAGGAACCCTCCATGTTGTCAACCAAATCGCGAGTCCTGTTGGCCAGCGTAGCCTCTCTGCTGATCCTCAGCGCCTGCAATTCCAAACAAAATGCCGCCGCTCCGGCCTCGAAGGAAGAAACCGTCGCAACCGTGAATGGCACAGTCATCAGCAAAAGTCGCATTGACATGATCGTCAAACAAGGCGGTGGGGGCGGTCATCAGGATAGTCCGGAAGCCAGAAAAGCCATTATCGACCAGCTGGTCATGCAAATGCTGGTTGCCGGGGAGGCAGTCAAGAAGGGGCTGGACAAGTCTCCAGAAGTCCTGGAACAAATCGATGTGCTCAAACAATCCGTTCTGGCCAATGCATATGTGCAGGATTACATCAAAAACAATCCGGTCAGCGACGACGAATTGAAAGCCGAATACGACAGGATCAAGGCCGGGATCACCGGCACCGAATACAAGGCACGCCATATCCTGGTAGCGACTGAAGCCGAGGCCAAGGACATTATCTCCAAACTCAAGAAAGATCCGGGATCCTTTGAAAATCTGGCCACGGAAAAGTCTCTGGACACTGGCTCCAAGGTCAGAGGCGGTGATCTGGGCTGGTTCGATCTGGGCAGGATGGTGCCAGAGTTCGGCGATGCCGTCGCCAAACTGGAAAAGGGCAAGATCACTGAAACGCCCGTCAAAACCCAGTATGGCTACCACATCATCCTGCTGGAAGACTCCAAGCCTATTGAGGCACCTGCTTTTGACGCGGTGAAGCCCAATCTGGCCCAGCAGCTGCAGCAGCAGAAACTGCAGAAGCTGCTGGACGGGATCAAATCCAAGGCCAAGATTGAAATCGCCGGAGCACCTGCCGCAGCTCCCGCGCCAGCCAAGTAAAGAACACGTTGCACGCACAAAGGGCGGCCCTCGGGTCGCTTTTTTGTTTTGCCTGTCACAATCCAAAATCAATTAAACCCAGCTAATCCATTAGCTAAAAACCTCGTCATTCCGGCCTGCGCCGGAATGACGGTCTAATGGATAATCTCGGTTAAATACATACCCGCCCCCCCCAGGCAAGGGGGAAGGAATGTCATGCCTGCGCTACAATACACGCCTCATTCCGGAATATCGCCCCATGCCGCTCATCACTCTCGACAACGCCTCCCTCGCCTACGGCCTCACCCCTTTGCTCGATCACGCCAGCCTGCTGCTCGATCCAGGTGAACGCGTCGGACTGATCGGGCGCAACGGCACCGGC
>Ga0316616_100000103_pt1 | contig 20569 bp, 22 predicted proteins | sample OWC_Aug_M1_C1_D1_FD_207660 | JGI IMG/M metagenome (GOLD analysis project Ga0316616, IMG submission 207660) | Wetland soil microbial communities from Old Woman Creek delta, Ohio, United States - OWC_Aug_M1_C1_D1_B | ecosystem: Environmental > Terrestrial > Soil > Wetlands | place: USA: Ohio... | reverse complement strand
CAGTTTTCTTCGCGAGGGCTCAATACCGGCAATCTGGACGGCATAATCCAGGTTCTCAGCAGCACTCAAGTCATCCTTGACCGCAGGCTGGTGGCCAAGATAGAGCAGGCTGGAAGCATAGGTCTCCCGCACTTCGCGAATATTGTCTCCCAGCCAGAAAATCTCACCCGCATCCGGCCGTGACAATCCTGTCAGGATACGCAGCAAGCTTGTTTTTCCGCTCCCGTTCGGCCCCTGAATATGCAGCAACTCGGACGGACGCAGGGAAAAGCTCAAATTCCCGAACAACTGACGACTGCCACGGATGCACCCCAGCCCTTGAACTTCCAGCATTGATTACCTGAAGTCCCAGCGATAACCGGCAAAAATGGTTTCACGCCAACCGTCGGCTCGGCTGTCGCTCGCCGAATTTTCTATAGTAGACTTTCTTTCAACGTTTATCTCTGCCTCGGATGACATGTCGTCCTTTCATTGATATTCCCATCGTACAGCACTGACTTAGGGTTCAAGGCCGATCCAGTATAACGTAGCTGTAGGACAGCCCACTTTCGCTGATATGTTTCTCTCTCAACGCCTCTTTCCAGACGGACCGGTCAAAATCCGGAAAAAAAGCATCGCCATTGAACTCTGCTTCAATTTCGGTGAGATAAAGCCGGGCTGCGCAAGACAACGCCTCGCGATAAAGCTCGGCTCCGCCAATCACGAAAATTTCCGGATCATTCCCGCACGCGGCAACGGCCTGTTGCAAGGAAGAAGCCACTACCGCCCCCCCTGCCGCGTAGCCGGGGTTGCGGCTCACGATCACCGTGGTTCGCCCCGGCAAGAGCCGGCTGAGCGACTCGAAGGTCTTGCGTCCCATGATGATATGATGCCCCATGGTCAAGGCGCGGAAGCGCTTGAGATCCTCCGGCAAATGCCAAGGCAGAGTGTTATCAAGGCCGATGACATTGTTTCGTGCGAGGGCGGCAATAATCGAAATGCGTGACATATCCGCTATTATACTTGGGCATGAGGCTTATCAACTTGCGCATCGCTTATCCCGGTTCATTTTTGAAATTGCTGCTGATTGGCTTTGCCATGACGATGCTGCCGCTGCTGTTTGCCTTCGCCAATGCAGCTCTGTATCTCGACCAGCTTGCCGATCAAAGCCGCAAAACGGTCCATCATGCGGTCGAGGCCACCCGTGCCAGCCGCATGCTGGCAGAGCAGCTGACCGTGATGGAACGGAGCACGCGCCAATACCTGGTGTTGGGCGACAGCGCTCTGCTGGAGCATTACGAGACCGCTCATCTGAAATTCGAAAGAACAATTCTGGATCTGAGAAACCTTCCGCTCGACAAGTCTCAGCGCCAGCAACTTGAGCAACTGAGCAACAAGGAAAGCGCTCTTTTCAGGAAAATCGGCGGCGGCCTATCAAAAAGCAATGCTGAGGCCGTCGTGATCGAATTCATCGCACTATCGGATACAGCCCAGACCATTCTCGACACCAACAACAACCTGATCGACCGGGAGTCCGCCGTACTGGTGGCCACGGCAGAGCGCGCCCAGCATATGCTGCTGTGGCAGACGCTACCGCTGGTACCACTCGCCATACTTGCCGCTCTTGGCATCGCCTTCATGCTGACACGGCCAATCCGCCTGATGGACAGCGCCATCAACAAGCTCGGCCAAGGCGAATATACCGACCGCATCGCCATCAACGGTCCCGGGGACTTGCGCCGGCTGGGGGAGCGGCTCGACTGGCTGCGCAATCAGCTATACGATCTGGAAGAGCAGAAAAAGCGCTTTCTGCGCCACGTTTCCCACGAACTCAAGACTCCGCTGACTGCCATCCGCGAAGGCAGTGAGCTGCTGGCAGAGGAAGTGGGCGGCAAGCTTTCGCCGCAGCAGAAGGAAATCTGCTCCATTCTGCGCGACAGCAGCCTGCGTCTGCAGAAAATGATCGAGAATCTGCTGAATTACAACGCGGTACAATTCCAGAAACCCGAGCTGAATATTGAGCGAGTTGCCTTCAAGCCCCTGATAGAAGATGCGTTGGCCAGCCATGCACTGACTATCAGCACAAAACAGATCGAGACCACCCTGGTAATGGCTGAGATTACGCTGCACGGAGACCGTGAAAAACTACTGACCGTCGTGGATAATCTGTTGTCCAACGCCGTAAAATTCACCCCCAGAGGCGGCGTGATCGCAATACGCCTCGAGCAGGACCACGAAGTGGCAGTGCTTGATGTCGCCGACAACGGCCCTGGCATTGCCGGCGCGGATCGGGCGAGGCTCTTCGAGCCGTTTTACCGGGGAGGCGGCATCTATGATGGCCGCATCAGCGGCAGCGGCTTGGGGCTGTCCATCGCCAAGGAATATGTCGAAGCACATGGCGGCACAATCTCACTGGCAGATTCGGACAATGGCACCCGGTTTCGAGTAACCCTTCCCCTTAACATTTCAAACGAATTACAATGAAACACTCACTTCTGTGGCCCATAATTTGCTTAACTGTAACGATACTGACCGGGTGTGCGCAAGCGCCCATTCGTCCTAAAGAGACGGTGAAAGTGTATGAATGTCAGCAAGGAGCAGCGCCTTCGTCACCCATTCCGACAAGCCGGTGCGACAATAACCTGGATGATGAACTGCTGGGATATGCCAAGCGCTTTGGAGAGCTTTCGGCCGATGGCCAGAAAAAGGAATATACACTTACCATGCAATCGCTCAGCCGCAACAAGAATGACACTTCGGCGCGCATGAAAGCCGCACTGATCGCAGCCCTGCCATCCAGCCGATACCGTGACAATGCCCGCGCGATCAGCTTGCTGGACGAAATCCAGCGTGACAAAAAGGTTGATAATGACGTGCAGTCGCTGGCTGCCCTACTGAAAGATTACGCGATAGAGCGTCAGAAATCGGATGACAGCGCCGCCAAGTTAGCCCAAAAGGCCAAAGATGAACAGCTGCGGGCCGATGACCTGCAACAGAAGCTGGATGATCTGAGAAATATCGAAAAAACACTGATTGAACGTAACCAGCCACCACGCAAATGACACCTGTCTCTTATAAAATCCTCGTCGTCGATGACGACACCGACATTCTCCGGCTGCTTGCCATGCGCCTGCAAACAGCGGGATATGAAGTCCAATCAGCCACCAGCGCGGAGCAAGCGCTGGCACTTGCGGCCACCAACAAACCCCATCTGGTCGTGACCGACCTGCGCATGGGCGGCATGAACGGCCTGGCATTGTTCGACACCCTCCATCAGGACGACCCCGGCCTGCCGGTGATCATCCTCACCGCCCATGGCTCCATCCCGGATGCGGTGGAGGCAACACAGCGTGGCGTCTTCGGTTTTCTCACCAAGCCCTTTGACAGCAAGGACCTGTTAAAACAGGTAGCAGACGCCCTGCGGATTGCCCAACCGGAAATCGGCAAAACCACAAGCGAGGATGATGCCTGGCGCATGGAGTTCGTGACCCGCAGCCCCAACATCGAGTCCATGCTGCAGCAAGCCAAGATGGCAGCCATCAGCGACGCCAGCATCCTCATACGTGGTGAAAGCGGCACCGGCAAGGAAATGCTGGCACGCGCCATCCACCGCGCCAGCCCCCGGCGAAACAAGCCTTTTGTCGCGATCAACTGCGGCGCAGTTCCCGAATCCTTGCTCGAGTCCGAACTGTTCGGCCACGCCAAAGGTGCGTTTACCGGGGCGACGCGTGACCATAAAGGGCTGTTCCAGGCCGCTGATGGCGGAACGCTTTTCCTTGATGAAATCGGCGACATGCCGCTGCCTATCCAGGTCAAGATGTTGCGCGTACTGCAAGAAAGAATCGTACGGCCCGTCGGTTCCACGCAGAACACTCCAGTCGATGTACGCATCATCGCAGCAACTCATCGCAATCTTGCGGAAATGATGGAGGATGGGCATTTCCGCGAGGATCTGTACTACCGGCTCAATGTGGTCACCCTCGAACTGCCTGCACTTTCTGCTCGGCGCGAGGACATCCCCCTTCTGGCCTCACACTTTCTGACCCTCAATGCGCAACGCTATGGCAAGCAGGTTCATGGCTTTGCCCCGGATGCATTGGAACTGCTGGTTTCAGCGCCATGGCCGGGCAACATCCGGCAACTGCAAAACATTATCGAGCAGGCCGTCGTGCTATGTACAACGCCACTGATCACCACCAGCCTGCTGCAAAAAGGCCTGAACTGGAGAAGAGCCGGTGATGGGATTGCACCTTTCGATGAAGCCAGAAGAAATTTTGAGCGCGACTATCTCGCGCGCCTGCTCAAGGCAACCAACGGCAGCGTGACGCAGGCCGCGCGCCTTGCACAGCGCAATCGTACCGAGTTTTACAAACTTCTGGATCGCCACCAGCTCACCCCCTCCCTATTCAAGACGGAAGAGTAATTCGTGCACCGTCTCCAGATGGAGACGGCTTAATTTCCATAAGTAATCAACAGGTTGGGTATTTATCGCCATTAGCCGTCGCCTGACGGCGACACCAAACCTCTCCACACCCCAGAAAAATTCTCATAACGATCTGTTTTAATTTAATAAAACAGACATGGCATGAGCCTTGCTGAATAAATACCGAAAACAGTAAAGGGGCTCTGGCCGCATGTATCACTTCGCATCAAAAATATTTACCCATAGGCACAGCGTCGCAAGCGCTTTGCTCGCCGGAGCTTTCCTTGGGTTGTGCCATGACGCAAGCGCTTTCGGGGCGCCCGACGATCAGTCCCAGAGCGCGATGTCGCTCGAGTTCAACAGCCTGGACAGAAACCACAACAACAAGCTTTCACGCGAAGAAGCGAACCGCGATGCCGATATCAGATCCGGATTCGCAAAGGCTGATCGCAACCATGATGGGGCGCTTGACGCGGGAGAGTACGCCAACTACAAGAGCGCCATCCAGCAGGCTCGCCTGGAAGCCTATCTGGAAGACAGCACCATCACCGCGAAGATCAAGACCGAACTTCTTAAGGAAAGTGGATTTCAGGGGCTCGCCATCAGCGTAGAAACACTTCGCGGCAGGGTCATCCTGAGCGGATTCGTCGACAACGGACAACAAGTACGCCGCGCCGTGGAGATCGCCTCCGGCATTCGCGGCGTCAACCACGTCAAAAACAGTCTTCAACTGAAAGGATAACCACAGTGACAAGATACAAAACCCTGGCAATCACAGCGCTGCTGACCTGCATAGCCATTTATGCAGCCCACGCATCGGCTGCCGACGGATACTTCTCGGTCAACAGCAATGCCGTGCTGGGTGGCGCCATCGGCGGCGGTGCCGGCGCAGCCATCGGTTCAGCCGTCGGCGGCCGTAACGGCGCCATCATCGGCAGCGCGCTCGGCGCCGGGACGGGCGTAGCCATCGCCACGCCGCAAAGACGTGAAACGCGTGTCGTGCGTGAATACCATGATCACGAATACTACGGCCATGATCACCACGACAATGGCTGGCATCGCGGGCATTACAAACATGGCTACAAGCATGGCCGCCATCGCCACGATGATTGATAGGGCCATAGCCTCGGACCAACCCCAACAAGGAGCATCCTGACATGCATACTCCATCCAGCAACCATCCGCTGATACTCGCTGCCGCCGTGGCTGTCATCATTTTCAGCCTGCTCGGCAGCGCCGCCATTACCGGCCTGATCCCTGCAGCGCACTCTGAAAGGGCCGAACCCGTTAAAGCACCTGTTGAAATCTCGGCTTCAGCGGAAACGACCGATCCCAAGAAAAAATCCCAGTCCGCCACAACCAGCCAAAAGTCCACCACCAAATCACAGCCAGGCGAGCCGAATTCTGCACGGACACCTGTCAAGGAAAAATCGCCCAGCACAAAGGAAACCAAAACTGCCGTCTGTGCTACTTGCGGCGTCATCGAGTCCATTCGCATGGTCCAGCAAAATGGCGATGGCAGTGGCCTGGGCGCAGTCGCGGGCGGAGTCACCGGCGGCTTGATCGGCAACCAGATCGGCAAGGGCAGAGGCAATACCGTGATGACCATTCTTGGCGTCGGCGGCGGCGCCTATGCCGGCCATACCATCGAAAAGAAAATGAAGTCCTCGACTTCCTATGTCATCGAGGTGCGAATGGAAGATGGGTCATACCGTACCGTCACAAAACACAGCCAACCCGAATACGTCGTGGGCGACCATGTCAGGGTCGTCAGCGGCAAATTGACGGCAGCATAACCATGATCTCCATGATGCTCCTCCCTGCGGGCCGCCTCCCCACTCCAAGACGGCTCGCTTTTTTATTCGATGCAGAGCGATACCCTGATGACCGGATCGAACTGCCAGGTTACAGATGCTTTCTGCAAATGATGCATCCCTGCATTAAACGTCTGCATAATTTGCATACCCGTGCGAAATTTGCAGATATTTGTCCTGAGCGTTGCCGGTTGGGCGCCAGCTTTCCTTTTCTCTATTCAAGTTCGAAGACCACGCGCAACATCGTCTCTAATTGGGGACAGAATAATTCATTTAAAAACAATATGATAAATAATTACATCAAGAAATGTCGCCAATCGACGACGATGAGCCAGAATATCAGCCTGAAATTGTCGTTATCCCTATGATTATTAAATATTTTCATTTCAGGCACGATAAATGCTTAATATCCAGCATTTGAGACTCATCCAGGATCAACTATGCTGCTGCCACGACAATTTCCAGGAAGGTGCCCATGACTCCAAGGCTCTCCGTTGCGAACCCTCTCCTCACCCCGCGTGGTTCGCCTTTTTATTCCCGCTCCCTTTTTCGCAGACTACTTGAATTGAATAGGAGATCACAATGCTGAAGAAACTGACATGGCTGTTGCTGTCGCTGGCAATCGCACTGCCATCTGAGGCCGCGAAGCTCTCGGCGAAGCCGGTGAAGCTTTACCCGGGCAAGTCCGCAGTGGTGCGCGTCAGCGCGATCCAGGGTTCCCCGACTTTCTCCAGCTCCGACCCCGGCGTATTGCAGATCGAGCAGGTATCCTCCAAATCCAAAAGCGCGAAGATAAAGGTCAAGGGGGTTCGCGCCGGCACGGCAACGTTGCTGGCAACCGACACGACGGGCACACATTCACTCGCCTTCACGGTCCTACCGCCAATGACGGTTTCGCCCACTTCGGCATCGGTTGCGGTCGGTGGCAAGGCGACTTTCACCATCAGCAACCCGGCAGGTACGAAAATCGAGCTCAAATTCGAAAGCTCATACATCTATGCCACGCGCTCCAGCAACACGATCACGGTCACCGGCAGAAAGGTCATCACCAATACGCCACTCACCATCTACGACGGCAAAACCAGTGTCACAGTCTACGTGACGGTCACCAACAACACCCCGAGTTCCGGCCTGAACGGACGACTGCTCGCCAGCAACTGCTTCCAGTGCCATGGCACCAACGGTAGCGGCGGATTCGATCAGCTTGCCGGCAAGTCTTCTTCCGAGTTGTATTCCGAACTCAAGAAATTCGCCTCCGGCCTGGAGAATTCGGATGGAATCATGGCGGCCCATGCCATGGGCTTCACAGATGCCCAGTTGCTGGCTATCGCCGATTATTTTGCCAGCCTGCAATAAAAGGAGAACATCATGGATCGTCGTCATTTCTTGAACATCCTCGCTGCGAGCAGTGTGGGAATACTGGGCTTTCCCGCCGTCGTGCGCGCGGAAGACAGCGGCGTGCTTTCGGCACTGTATCCAATCCCCACCAACACGGGGATCAGCGGCAACATCGTCATCGTCGGTGGCGGCATGGCAGGGGGCACCCTCTCCAAATACCTCCGCCTATGGGGCGGAACGGGCGTCAACGTCACGCTGATCGAAAAAGCGCCCTCGTACACCTCCAACATCATGAGCAACACGGTGATCACCGGGCAGCGCACGATGGCGGACCTCAACTTCGCCTATGACACGCTACGCAACTGGTACGGGGTCAACGTGGTGCAGGCCGAAGTGCTGGGGGTCAACAAGGACGCCAAGACGATTTCCCTCAACACTGGCGCCACCATCGCATACGACCGCCTGGTGCTGGCGCCAGGCCTGGTATTCGACCTGATGCCCGGGATGACGAACCTGAGCGAGTACGAAATGCTCACCCCGCACGCTTGGAAGGCAGGTCCGCAGACCACGCTGCTCCGCCAGCAGTTGCTTGAACTGAAGAGCGGCGCACGCACCGGCGATTTCGTGATGACCATTCCCAAGGCACCATACCGTTGCCCGCCCGGCCCTTACGAGCGCGCCTGCGTCATCGCCGACTGGCTATACACCAACGGCGTCAACAGCAAGCTCATCGTGCTGGATGCGAATGCTGACATCCTGGTCGAAAAGGACAACTTCTCCCATGCGTTTGGTGGCGCATATGGATACGTCGTGGACTACCGGCCGAATTCCACTGTATCGAACGTGAACAGCGTTAACCGCACCATCACCTATTCAGACTTGCTAGGAGAAACAACTACTCTGACCGCAGGCGTGCTCAATCCCATCCCGCCGCAGCGTGCCCCGCAGCTCATCGCCGACACCGGGCTGCTGAACGTAGGCAGCCCAGGCCCTGATGCCCGCTTTGCGCCGGTCAACGTGCTGAGCTACGAATCGACCAAGGTGCCCGGCATTCATGTGATCGGTGATGCCAGCCACACCACCCAGCCCAAGGCAGGCCATGTCGCGAACCAAGAAGCCAAGACCTGCGCGGATGCCATCCTGCGGCTGCTGCAAGGCAAGGCGCTCGATACCAACATCGTGACCAACTCGGCATGCTACACACCGATCACGGCAACTACGGCAACCTGGCTTTCCGCCGTGTATCAGGCCAAACTGGATACGACCACAACACCAGCCACATGGAAAATGACGGCCTCAACGGAAAATGGCGTTACACAGCCGCGCGCAGCACTGGCCGCGACCGCCGAGAACTATCAGGACATGATCAAGTGGTTCAACACCCTGATGCGGGACACGTTCATCTGACCTTGACGGATTGATTGAACAGGTTCAGGATCAAATTATTAAATTAAATTCAAGGAGATAGAAGATGTCCAAATCTAATGAAATCGAAATCCATAACGGCACCGAAAACGATGACATCGTGAAGGGAAGCCGCGGCAACGACAGCCTGTATGGCGCGCTCGGCAGTGATGACATTTCCGGTGGCAACGGCAGCGATGATGTCCATGGTGATGATGGGGACGATACTCTGCATGGCGAGAACGGTGATGACCGGCTTTCTGGAGGCTCCGGTACAGATCATCTCTATGGCGACAATGGTAAGGACGATCTGAGTGGCGATGACGGCGATGATGATTTGCATGGCGGCAATGGCAAGGATGCTCTTTCTGGTGGCGTGGGCAATGACGATCTCTATGGAGACAACAGCAACGACTACTTGAGCGGGGACGACGGCGACGATGATCTTTACGGCGGGAACGGTAAAGATACCCTTATCGGCGGAGCCGACGACGACAGGCTGGATGGCGGCCGCGGCGGCGACAATATGAGCGGTGGCGATGGCCACGATACTTATGTGGTCGATAGCAGGCCCGACAGCATTACCGAACTCTATAACGAAGGAACCGACACAGTATTAACATCGCTCGCCAAATATACGCTCGGCAGCAATCTGGAAAACCTGGAATACACCGGCAGCAAAAACTTTACCGGTACCGGGAATGAGCTGAACAACGAAATCGAAGGTGGCGGTGGCAACGACAAGCTGTACGGCCTCGGCGGCGAAGACAAACTGGAAGGCGAAGGCGGCAATGACCAGCTGTACGGTGGAGCCGGGGTTGACACTCTGGTTGGCGGGGGTGGCAACGATATCCTCAACGGCGGCGACGGGTTGGATTTTTTCCTCTTGAATGCCTTGGGTGGAGTGGATACCGTGCAGGACTATACCGTAGGTAGTGACCACTTCACTTTGGATATCACGTCAGTATTCACGGGTATTACCGACACGGACTTAGACCATATTCTGGATGCCAACCAGTTCGGTACGGGCACTGTTGCCACGGCAGCTGAACAGCGCATCCTGTACGATTCCGCCAGCGGGACAGTATCTTACGACGCCGACGGTCTTGGTGGCACTGCTGCCGTCACCATCGCCAAGGTAACGGCCGGACTGGATCTGCACAACACCGACTTCCAGGTGTGATCTAAGTCAAGCGGGGGCTGGTCAACAGGCCGGCCACCAATGTCAAAGGCCCGCATTATTGCGGGCCTTTGACATTTCACTTCCCCGTTCAAAGAGATGTCATATCCGGTAGAATTTCGTGCCAGCCTTTGAACAAATTTCTGTCGCGCATGTCTATTTACACGGCAATTGCGTAAAGTGTCGGGTGGAATGCGCGTCAATGTCCGCCCAAATGAATAACAAACCCACTCTGGAGAATCGCTGTATGAAAGAAACCTGTTTGAAATCCGTACTTGCCGCCCTCCTCGTCACGCTTGGCGTGGTCGGCGCCCAGTCCGCGCTCGCCGATGGCAAAGGCTTGGCCTATGTTTCTAATCAGGATGGCGCAGTCACCATCATCGATCTCGCCACCATGGAAACCAAAGGCAGCCTGGATATCGGCGCCAAGGGGCCGCGCGGCATCGGCGTCACCGGCGACGGCAAACTGCTGGTGACCGCCAACAAGGAAGACGGCAACATTTCAATCGTTGACCTTGCCAGCGGAAAACTCGTCAAACACGTGCCCATCGGCAAGAACCCTGAATTCGTGCGCGTCTATGGCGACAAGGCTTTCGTTACTTACGAGCCCAGCTCCAAGTCCGGCCCGCCACCAAAACCAGGCACCGAAGCCGCCAAGGAAGACAACGACGAGGACAAGATTCCCGGCCGTATCGCCATCGTTGATCTGAAGAAGGGCAAGGTCATCAAGGAAATCATCGGCAAACCGGAAACCGAGGGCGTGGAGTTCTCCAGGGACGGCAAGCGCATGATCGTGACCAACGAATCGGACAACTCAATCACCGTGCATGACATGAAATCGGGAAAGTTACTCAAAAGCATCCCGGTCGCCGCCTATGGCGAGCGCCCGCGTGGTATCAAAACCTCGCCTGATGGCAAGCTTTACGTCTCGACGCTGGAATACTCCGACAAGCTGCTGGTGCTGAACGACAAGTTTGAGCTCGTCAAGGAAGTGCCTACTGGCAAGTCACCATACGGGGTCGCTTTCGATCGCGAGGGCAAGCGCATTTTCGTCGCCTCCAACAAGGAAAAGGCGCTACAGGTCTTCGATGCCACAACTTTCGAGAAAATCAAGGATATCCCGACGGGTGACCGTTGCTGGCATTTTACTTTCACCCCGGACGACCAGCAGATTCTGCTGGCTTGCGGCAAGTCCAACGAAGTGCTGGTCATCGATGCCAACAAGCTGGAAGTGACCAAGCGCATCGGGGACAAGGAAATGCCTTGGGGTATTGTGACCTACCCGAAATCCATGGGCAGTATCGACCGGCCTTAATCAATTTAAACAGCACCAACTAAAAAGGCCTGCCCTGCAACAACACAGGGCGGGCCTTTTTTCGTCGGCGACCGTCACAAAGGTTTGGAACGTGCCTTGAAGGCGAGCCACCAGCGCGCCGTGGTCAGCGCAACCGACGTCATTCTGGCGATCGGCAGACGCTTGCGAAGCAGCGCAAACGCCAGCACACTGGCTCCGATGACTAGGGCCGGGTGCGCCCTTCTGAAAATCTGGACAATGGCGTAGCCCCTGTCGAAAATCCCGGCCATACGGCGCAAAGGCCTTGCCTGCAGGGCGACGTCCTGCCGCTGCGCGGCTATACGTAGGAGCAGCGCCTCGCGTCGCGCCATCACCTCGTGCATAGTCATTCCGCCGACTCCAGGGCGGAACGGTCCTTGGAAAGCTCGGCGAGGCTCGCGGAAAAAAGTCGGGGCCTTGCTTTCGCCAGGCACAGGACGTAACGGGTGAGCCAGGCAGCCACACCCAAGTAGACAAAAGCTATCACCCCGATCGCCAGCAGGCGATGCGACTCCCAGAACACGGCAATCACCAGCAGGGTCAGCAACACGACCACCAGACAGAAGAAAAAAAGCGCGAGCACGCTGTAACACCACAGTCGGATAAGCCACTGGCGTTCTTCTTCCAGTTCGTTGATGATCAGTTCCAGACGCGTATGCGCCATGCCCAGCAACGTAGCAAGCAGGGTCTTGACCGACGTGAAGAGACCGCTTTCCTGCATCATGCTCAGTCGCGGCGGGAAGATATCAGGTAGCCAATCAGAAAGCCCACGCCGCCTGCGATAATGACGGACTGCCAGGGGTTTTCATGCACGTATTCGTCAGTCGCCTTGGCGGCCTGCTTGGCCTTTTCGACCACGGCCTGCTCCGCGGCCACCAGTTTGACCTTGGCATCGGCAATCTTGGCCGTCAGAGAAGCGCGCAGTTCGGCAACCTTCTCGCCAGTCTGGCCAGCGGTCGCGCTGAGGATCGACTCGGCATCAGAAACGACCGCCTTAATATCGGTGATAAGTTTTTCGTTGTTGGATGGTTCTTGGGAAGACATGAGAAAACTCCTTAGTTTATTGATTGTGATGGATGGACTTTGAATCGTATTCAAAGTACACGCATGGGGTCATAAAATCAACCTTGACGGCACTTCTTTCAGAATCAATCAGGAAGATTGAAGAGGCAAGATCCAGAAGTCTTCACACTGCGACTGGCGCCCTGATTGCCGGATATGGCTCGTAGTTTTCCAGCACAAAATCCTCGAACTTGAACCCAAAAATATCCGTCACCTCCGGATTGATGCGCATGGTTGGCAAATGACGGGGCTCGCGCGACAGCTGCTCGCGCGTCTGCTCGAGGTGGTTGAGGTAAAGATGGGCATCGCCCAGCGTATGCACGAAATCGCCCAGCTTGAGGCCGCACACCTGCGCCACCAACATGGTTAGCAGCGCGTAGGACGCAATATTGAACGGCACGCCGAGGAAAATGTCGGCGCTGCGCTGATAGAGCTGGCAGGACAGTTTGCCGTCGGCCACATAGAACTGGAAAAAAGCGTGGCATGGCGGCAGCTTCATCCGGTCCACGTCGGCCACGTTCCAGGCAGAAACGATCAGGCGCCGCGAGTCCGGGGTTTTCCTGATCATCTCCACTACTTGGGTAATCTGGTCGATGTGAGTTCCATCCGGCTTGGGCCAATTGCGCCATTGGTAGCCATAGACCGGGCCGAGGTTGCCCTTTTCGTCCGCCCACTCGTCCCATATGCTGACGCCGTTTTCCTTAAGATAGGCAATGTTGGTGCTGCCCTGCAGGAACCATAGCAGTTCGTGGATGATGGACTTGAGGTGCACCTTCTTGGTGGTCAGTAGCGGGAAGCCATCCTCCAGGTTGAAGCGCATCTGGTGGCCGAACACCGACAGTGTGCCGGTGCCGGTACGGTCTTCCTTCTTGTGGCCGTGTTCGAGGACATGGCGCATAAGGTCAAGGTATTGCTGCATATTTATAGTCCGTTACTGGATACCGGCTTCCGCCGGAATGTCGATCAAGTGTTCTCGACGATAAACTGCTTCACCGTATCGGCATCCGCGCCCATTACCACGAAGCGCTGCGGCAGATCTTCCAGGCCGGCCAGGTCAGCTGGGCGTTCCGGGGCGCGTCCCAAGGCTTGCTGAATCGCCTCTTCGAACTTGGCCGGGAGCGCGGTTTCCAGCACCACCATGGGCACGTCTTTCTCGCGGTATTCCAGCGCCACCTTGAGGCCATCGGCGGTATGGGTGTCGATGGTGACACCATACGTCTCTTGCGCTCGGCGGATAGTCTGCATTCGGAAAGTGTGGTTGCTGGAGCCGGAAACGAAGCCGTAGTCAGCCACCTTGGGCAGCATGTCCTTCAGGTCGAAAGAACCGCCCTTGTCCACCTTCCCCCACAGCTCGCGCATCTTCGCACCATCGCGACCCACCAGGTCGAACACGAAGCGTTCGAAGTTGGAAGCCTTGCTGATGTCCATGGACGGGCTGCTAGTATGGTAGGTATGCGCCGCGTCGCGCGGACGGTAGACGCCAGTGCGGAAGAACTCGTCCAGCACGTCGTTTTCGTTGGTTGCAACCACCAGGTTGGCGATCGGCAAGCCCATCATGCGCGCGATGTGGCCGGCGCAGACATTGCCGAAATTGCCGGACGGCACGGCGAAGCTGACCTTCTCGTCGTTGCTGCGTGTGACAGCGAAATAGCCCTTGAAGTAGTAGACGATTTGCGCCGCGACGCGCGCCCAGTTGATCGAATTGACCGCGCCGATCTTGTGCTGCGCCTTGAAGGCATGGTCGTTGGACACTGCCTTGACGATGTCTTGGCAGTCGTCGAACACGCCCTTGACCGCGATGTTATGGATATTGGGATCTTGCAGGCTGAACATCTGCGCGGTCTGGAAACGGCTCATTTTCTGGTGCGGCGACAGCATGAACACACGGATGCCCTTCTTGCCGCGCATGGCGTATTCCGCCGAGGAACCGGTATCGCCGGAAGTCGCGCCGAGGATGTTGATCTCGCGTCCGGTCCTGGCCAGCACGTACTCGAACAGGTTGCCGAGCAATTGCATCGCCATGTCCTTAAACGCCAGAGTAGGCCCATTGGACAGCGATAGCAGGTAGAGGCCATCTTCCAGTTTCAAGGTCGGCGTGATGTCCTCGGCGTTCTGGCCTTCGCGCGTATGGCAGTACACATTGGCGGTATAGGTCTTGTTGACGATGCTGCGAAGGTCGGCGGCCGGAATGTCGTCAGCGAAACGCGACAGGATGGTGAACGCCAGTTCGCTGTAATTCATGCCACGCATGGCAGCGAGGTCGGTATCGCTGAACTGCGGGTAGCTTTCCGGCAGGTACAGGCCACCATCGGGGGCGAGGCCGCCAAGCAGGATTTCGCAGAAGGTCTGCGCCGGCGAGTTGCCGCGGGTACTGATGTATTTCATTTGCCGAGCTCTTCCATGCGGATGCGCGTCACTCTGCCGGAGATTGCCGGCAAGGCTTCGATTCTGGCGATCGCCTGGTTGATGTTCTTTTCCACCGTGATGTGGGTGAGGATGATGATGTCGGCCTGATCCTCGCCTTCCGCCGGCTCCTTCTGCATCATGGCATCGATGGAGATGTTCAGATCGCCCAGAATGCGCGTCACGTCGGCCAGCACGCCCGGCTTGTCGTAAGCGCGCAGACGGAGGTAATAAGCGCTGCGCACTTCCGACATGGGCAGGATGGGCAGATTGGACAACCGGTCCGGCTGGAACGCCAGATGCGGCACGCGCTGGTGCGGGTCGGCGGTGTGCATGCGGGTCACGTCCACCAGGTCGGCCACCACGGAGGATGCCGTCGGCTCCGAGCCGGCTCCGGCGCCATAATAAAGTGTTGGCCCAACGGCATCACCCTTCACCAGTACCGCGTTCATGGCACCGTTGACGTTGGCGATCAGGCGTTTTTCTGGAATCAGCGTGGGATGCACGCGCAACTCCACTCCCTGTTCGGTGCGCTTGGTGATGCCCAGCAATTTGACGCGGTAACCCAGTTGCTCGGCATAGCGGATATCCTCGGGCGCCAGTTTGGTGATGCCTTCGGTGTAGGCCTTGTCGAACTGCATCGGGATGCCGAAGCCGATCGCCGCCAGAATCATCAGCTTGTGTGCGGCATCGATGCCTTCCACGTCGAAGGTCGGGTCAGCCTCGGCGTAGCCCAGGTGCTGCGCATCTTTCAGCGCATCCTCGAACGCCAAGCCCTTTTCGCGCATTTCGGTGAGAATGAAATTGGTGGTACCGTTGATGATGCCGGCGATCCACTCGATGCGATTCGCCGCCAGTCCCTCGCGTACCGCCTTGATGATGGGAATACCGCCGGCGACTGCCGCCTCGAATGCCACGATCACACCTTTTTTCTGCGCGGCAGCGAAAATTTCGTTGCCGTGCAGCGCCAGCAAGGCTTTATTCGCGGTGACTACGTGCTTGCCGTTTTCAATGGCTGTCAGCACCAGTTCAAGTGCGGGATGTATGCCCCCGATCAGTTCGACCACGATATCGATGTTAGGGTCGACCACCAGATCTTCCAGGTCGGCATCGACCAGAATGTCGTTTGTCAGCAAGTGCTGCGCCTTGGAGGTAGTGCGTGTGGCAACACGACGGATTTCGATCATGCGGCCTGCGCGACGGCTGATTTCTTCGGCATTGCGTTCCAGCACGGTATGCACCCCGCTGCCCACGGTGCCAAATCCCAGCAGGCCGACACGCATCGGCTTCATCGCCGATAAAACTTGATCAAGAGGTTGAACCATGACGTTTTCGATATTGTTCCAGAAAGAGGGATACCCGCTCCAGCGCCTCGGTGAGATCATCTACGCTGGGCAGGAACACGACGCGGAAATGATCGGGATGCGGCCAGTTGAAGCCACTGCCCTGCACCAGCAGCACCTTCTCCTCCAGCAGCAAATCGAGGATGAACTGCTGGTCGTCGTCGATCGGATACAGCCTGGGGTCGAGGCGCGGAAACAGATACATCGCCGCCTTGGGCTTGGAGCAGGTGACACCGGGGATATCCGTCAGCATCTTCCAGGCAAGGTCACGCTGGCGGCACAGGCGGCCGCTGGGCGCCACGAGATCGTTGATGCTCTGGTAGCCGCCCAGCGCGGTCTGGATGGCAAACTGGCCGGGCACGTTGGCGCACAGCCGCATCGAGGCCAGCATGTTGAGGCCTTCGATGTAATCCTTTGCATGGCGCTTTTCGCCGGACACCACCATCCACCCGGCGCGGTAGCCGCAGGAACGATAGTTCTTGGACAGCCCGTTGAAGGTGACGAACAGCACATCGTCCGCCAGCGAGGCAATGGAAGTGTGCTCGTTGCCGTCATACAGCACCTTGTCGTAAATTTCGTCGGCAAAAATGATCAGCCCGTGATGGCGGGCGATCTCGATGATGCCTTCCAGAATCTCGCGCGGATACAGCGCCCCAGTCGGATTGTTGGGGTTGATGATAACGATGCCGCGCGTGTTGGCGTTGATCTTGTTCTCGATGTCGCGCAGATCCGGCAGCCAGTCGGACTGCTCGTCGCACAGATAGTGTCGCGGGGTGCCACCGGACAGGCTCACAGCCGCCGTCCACAGCGGATAATCCGGCGCCGGCACCAGAATCTGGTCGCCATTGTTGAGCAGCGCATTCATCGCCATCACGATCAGCTCGGAAACGCCGTTGCCGACGATGACGTCCTCGGTCGTGACCCCGGCAATCTTTTTCTGCTGCGTGTAATGGACGATGGCGCGGCGAGCGGCGAACAATCCCTTGGAATCGCTGTAGCCCGAAGCGTCGCGCAGGTTGTGGATCACGTCCTGTACGATCTCTTCCGGCGCCTCGAAGCCGAACGGTGCGGGATTGCCAATGTTCAGCTTGATGATGCGATGCCCTTCGTCCTCCATTTCACGCGCGCGCGCCAGCACCGGCCCGCGGATGTCGTAGCAGACGTTATTGAGCTTGGAGGATTTGAGTATGGGTTGCACGGTAGCGTAGGGCTTGGGGCTTTGGTAAAGTGCCGTATCTTACTTGAGCCGCCCTTTTCAGGCAATGTTCAGTCCACGCCAACTTCAGGCCAGGTAACGAAAATAAGCCATATGAGCCAACTCCTTATCAACCAGTATCTCGCCGATCTAGACAAGCTGAAAAAGCTGTCTTGTGCGGCAAGCATGGTCACCATAAACATGGATATCGTGAACATCGTCGAGGCCATGTTGAAGGCGGCCCGATGAAACTGCACCTGACCCAAGGGGCGGGCAATTACCTCATCACCGGCTACGGCGCGGGCTGGGTGGAGATCAACGAAAAGCGCTACCAGCACAGCCTGATCGTGCTGCCCGCCCTGCTGGTGACCGATTGGCAGGCAAGCACTTTCGACAACCTGGCCGAAACGCATTTCGAGCGCCTCGCGCAACTCGCGCCGGAAGTCGTGCTGCTTGGCACCGGCGCCAGCCACCGCTTCATCCACCCGCGCCTGAGCCGCGCCTTGCTTGATGCCGGTATTGGCCTGGAATGCATGCACACCGCCGCCGCCTGCCGCACATACAACATCCTGATGTCCGAAGGCCGGCATGTGGCGGCCGCACTGATCATCTAATCTGACCTGTGCCTACAAAAAAACAGGGCGTCCGAAGACGCCCTGTTTCACTTGCGCTGCCAGCCAGATCAGCCGTGCTTGTAATGCTTGCGCAGGGGCTTAACGACTTCCCAGTTGGATTTGAGGCCGACGGGGAAAACCACCAGGTCGCCCGGCACGATGCGTACCGGCTCGCCGCCCTTGGGGGTGACGAGGATTTCGCCTTCGAGCACGTAGGCGGTTTCCTTGATGCCGAAGTCCAGCGGGAATTTGGAAATTTCCTTTTCCCAGATCGACCAGCTGGCGACGCCCAGCTGCTTCAGGCGTTCTTCGCTCGGGTTGTGTTCAATGGTAATTTGGCTCATGTTTTATCCTAGGTTCAAAAGTTACTCTTTTCGGAGCGGGCGGATTCTAGCATTTTTGCGGCACGAGCGGGACGCGGCACCAGTGCCCCCCATGCGAAGATCATGATTACCATTATTTACATTGCCGCATGAACTGGCTACCATCACATGCTACTCCAACAAAGACGGGATGAGTAAATGAGCGACCGCCAACTGGCCGACTGGCGCGAACATGCGCTGAAACTGGAATCAGAGATCAACAAGGTCGTAGTCGGGCAGGAAGGGCCAGTGCGCCTCATCACCACTGCGATTTTCGCGCGCGGCCACGTGCTGCTGGAAGGCGACGTGGGCGTGGGCAAGACCACCCTGCTGCGTGCCTTCACGCGCGGCATCGGCGGCGGCTACGAGCGCATCGAGGGCACCATCGACCTGATGCCCAACGACCTGGTCTATCACACCTACCTGGGCGAAGACGGACGCCCGCACGTGGATGCCGGCCCGCTGCTGCGCGAAGGCGAAAACCTGGCGGTGTTCTTTTTCAATGAAATCAACCGCGCCCGGCCGCAGGTGCACTCGCTGCTACTGCGCGTGATGGCGGAACGCACCTTGTCCGCCTTCAACAAGGAGCACCACTTCCCGCACATGCTGGTGTTTGCCGACCGCAACCAGGTGGAAAAGGAAGAAACTTTCGAAATCCCATCCGCCGCGCGCGACCGCTTCATGATGGAAATCGCCATCGCGGTGCCGCATGACCGCGACATCATGGAATCGCTGATTTTCGACACGCGCTACCACAATGCCGACAAGCTGGTGCAGAACGTCCAGCCCGATGTGCTGCACTTCGACAAGCTGAACGACATCGCCGTGGTATTGCAGGATCACGTGCAGGCCAGCCCCACGCTGCGCAAGTACGCGCTGGAACTGTGGCTGGCCACCAAGTCGCCGGGCAAGTACGGCGTCAAGATCGAAGGCGTGGACCTCAACCGCCTGGTTCTTGCCGGTGCCAGCCCGCGCGGCATGTCCATGATGCTGCGCGCGGCGCGCGTCAACGCCTGGCTCAACGGGCGCGAGGCGGTGCTGCCGGAAGACATCCATGCAGTGTTCCACGAGACCGTGGCGCACCGCTTGGTGTTCAGCCCGGTGTATGAAATGCGGCGCACCGAGATTGCGCGCGAACTGCTGAACAGCATCATCCACGCCATCGCCGCACCCTGAGTGACAGAATCATGACCCCGACACGGGCCAAGGAGTTTTCCTACCAGATCGGATGGCGCTCACGCGGACGCCATCCGGGACGGCATAGCAGCGTGCAGCGCGGCCTGGGCATGGAATTCCGCGGCCACGCGCCGTTGATCGCCTACCCTGACCCACGCCGTATCGACTTGCGGCAGACCATCCGCGACCCGTTCGACCAGGTGTGGGTGCGCATTTTCAACCAGAAAAGTTCCATCCCGGTGTATGTGGTGTGCGACCTGTCCGGTTCGATGGGCTTCTCCGGACGGATGCGCAAGCTGGAAATCGCTGCCGACATCGCCGCCTCTGCCGCTTGGTCGGCGTTCCGCGTCAACGACCCGTTCGGTTTTATCGGCTTCGACGAAGAAGTGCGCGAGGACTGGATGTTCGCCTCCACCACCAAAGTGCACGGCGCCTTCGACCTGACCGAACGGCTGGCGCATTACCGACCCGGACATGTCGGCGCGCAGGGTTTGCAGGACGTGAGCCGCTTTTTGTCGCGCGAGAGGTCGCTGGTGCTGCTGGTATCCGATTTCCACATGCCGCTGGACGAACTGGAACAAAGCCTGGCTATGCTGATCCGCCACCACGTGGTGCCGCTGATACTGTGGGACGCCGCCGAATACCGCAACCTGCCGGAGTTCGGTGTCGCCAGCGTCACCGACTGCGAAACCGGCGCGCGCCGCACGCTCTTTCTGCGCAAGCATTTCCGCGAGCGCATCCTGCAATCCTTCGCCGACCGCCGCACCGCGCTCGAAAAGCTATTCATGAGCCTCGACATGCCGCCGCTGTTCATTGAGGACGGCTTCGAGGCCGACGACCTGACCGAGTACTTTTACCAGTTTGTGGCTGCCTAAATGATGAAACTTGAAAAACTGCTGCTTGCCTCATTTTCCCTGGTCTGGCTGGTCTGCGCGCATGCCGA
>Ga0316616_100000102_pt1 | contig 20614 bp, 29 predicted proteins | sample OWC_Aug_M1_C1_D1_FD_207660 | JGI IMG/M metagenome (GOLD analysis project Ga0316616, IMG submission 207660) | Wetland soil microbial communities from Old Woman Creek delta, Ohio, United States - OWC_Aug_M1_C1_D1_B | ecosystem: Environmental > Terrestrial > Soil > Wetlands | place: USA: Ohio... | reverse complement strand
GTTGTCTGTACCACACATATTACATTCAGGATAGCACCGCAACACTTCATTCCTTAATGTTCTCCAGCTTTTATACTTTTTTACGCCAACATCAAGGAGATAAACAACTTCAGATTGAAATAATCGTTTCCACCACGTAAGCATAATTATACCATAATTTTGATAAATGTGTCAAGTGTTTTTTTAAAAATATTTATTCCACCAATACTTTTTATTCTCGTCCTTAAGTAAGTCTGTTAGAAATACATTGTAAAAGTATTCAAAATCACCATACTCCTGTTCATCAACATAATCAATAGCACTATAACTCTTCCTCAAAATATAATATGCCAATCTCCTATTACAACAACATCCACACACGCCACAAGGCTTGTCTTGACCATCGTCACACGACCAAGTGTGAGAATAAACTTTACCATAACCATTGTCATGCCCCCACTTTAACAATTCCACTTTATCCAACTCATACAAAGGCATAATAACTTTAGGTGGCTTTAAACAACCCATCTCAAGCATGTAACTAAATCGGTTACCAAACTCTTTTGTGTTGTCAGGGTAAGCACACTCCGACATATTACCACCCAAAGTAATATACTTATACTCATACCTTTCAGCAATTGCCGCACCACAAGCTAATAGCACAACATTACGTGCAGGTGTCCATAAGCCCTCTTTCTCATATTCAGTAATACCACAAGACTCTCTCATTGAAACCATACCTAATGGTATCTTAATCTTTATATCTGTTAAAGAACTACCACCTAAAGCACCAAGCCAAGATATATCAATAAAAACAACAGGTACATCTAAAAGCTTACCAATTTTTTCAACTGCTTCATGCTCCTTATCCATTGACTTTTGCCCTAAATCACCATGCATAAGTATTATCTTGTACCCATCCTTATGCATCTTTAAAGCCATAGTAATACTATCCATTCCACCTGAAGTTACACAAACTGCACCATGCATCTGCATACTCGCTCCTTTCCAAAGTTCTCTCTACATTTAGGGCATCTATCTAGAAGTAGTTTTAACGAAGCAAATTGATCTATCTTTACCTCATAAGAAGAAACTATATTATCATCTAAGGGTGTCTTATGACTATACCCTCTACTTTCCATTTCAAAAACCAATTCTTTATGCCTACTGACTATAGAAGCTGGCTCTAAACAACCATTATCCAAGTACCCCTTTAGATTCTTACCCGCTTTTATACAACTAGCAAACATATGAAGCTCTAAATGCTCACCTAGTAAATGCTGCCTACACATTATTATTGGAGGAACCATCCACATCCTCATTCAATCACCTTCCCCTTAAGATTCTCAATATGGAATAGCTCATTTGTACTAGCAGCCGACTTTGCTATCCAACTGAAGGCCCAATAGCATCCAGGGCAATCCTTTACATCTTCATCCCAATCTTTCAAAAATGATTCCTTATCAAAATCAAGAACATTATAATCCCTAACCCTATTCCCATAAGCATATCCGCATGTTCGGAAACTACCGTCACAATCAACTGAAGGTATGTGGTACCCGTAACACTTCCAATCCAAATTGATCCCATAATCCACCATCCCTTCAACATAACTATTAGGTATTTGCGTATAGAATTTATCCCTCTCTCTCATTTGTTTAAATCTAGTTATCATTTTTGCTAACTTATCCTTGTCAGATTCGGTAAAAAAATACTCAGGGCACTTCTCTCTATCAACTGCAAAATCCATTCTATTCCATGTTTTCCATTCAGCACAACTAAACCCTACATGTACATCTGGCATTTCCTTCTTAAACCAGGCTAACATATCAGGGAAAAACTCTACATTCATCCTTGAAATTGTAATTAAAGCATGAGCCTGTACGCCACGCTCACTCATATACTTTAAACCTGCTAAACTATCCTCTGCTTTATTGACAAGTGAGGCTTTACTTTTCTCAACTAAAATTTCAGTATCCGATGATACCCAACCTGTACTCTTTTGCTTCTCATAAACAGGAAGTATGAAGTCTATACCACTACTCCAATTCTTTAAACCAGCTCTAACAAGTTTATTCTTGAAAGCATTAAACAAATATCTAGGTGATGTTGAATACATAGCATAATAGTAATCATTATCTTTTAAATACCTAACTAGATGTACTAAATCATGACCCAACATTAATGGCTCATTACCTAAAAACAAGAAGAACTCAACACCCAATTTTTCTCTCAGGTTTTCCAACCCCTTCTTCCATTCTTTAAGACTTAATTCTTCTTTATCCGACTTTGATATCTCACAGTAAGGACAATTTCTAACACATTTTCTATTTAGATATATAGCACAGCTCTTTACTGGAAGCTCTAGCATGTAAGCCCCCCATCAATCACAACATTAGCCCCTGTCATATAGGTACTTACTGTAAGTTCGAGAAGCATCTTTGCTATATCCTCTGGGGCACCCTCACACTTCATAGGAATTGTATCAATTAACTCTTTAGGTGCATCTCCTTCACATAAATTTGTATTCCCAATAAATCCTGGAGATATAGCATTCACTCTTATACCAAACTTAGCCCACTTTAATGCAAAACTTTTAGTTAAACTAATAACTCCTGCTTTTGTTGCAGCATAAATTGGTGAATCTGGCTCACATTTTATACCCGATACTGATGCTATATTAACTATAGATGACCCACTTCGTAACATTCCCTTTTCAACAAAGCCTGTACATAAATGGTAAACTGCTTCCAAATTTATTCTTATTAATTCATGAAAGGACTCAGGGTACTTTTCTTCCATATGAAACACACCCGCATTATTCACTAACAAATCAACAGTATTATTCTTCTGTTTTATAGCATCAATTAATATGCTTCTATTTAATCTATCCGCTAAATCCATTCTAACAAATTCAAATCTATGTTTGTACATACCTTCAAATTCAGGTGGGTCTGTACGTGCAATACCTATTACTGAATGTCCACATCTCATAAGATATTGTGAACAAGCTAATCCAATACCTGATGAAGCTCCTGTTATAACAGCTTTCATTATCATATTCTACTACTCCATCTTGCTATTGTTGCCTCAAATTCAGCCTTAACATCCGCATCTACCATGTAATCACCACGTACCGACTGGGTTACAAATGGTATATTAGGCATACGAACACCACGACATGCTTCACACAAATGAGAAGCTTCAATAATAATCATTGCACCTTTGGGCTGAACAACACGCATAAACTCATCAATAAGAAAGTCAGTCAATTCTTCCTGTATTGTAAGCTTGGAACAATAATGCTGAAAGAATCTAAGTATCTTTGATGCACCAACTACTTGTCCATTAGGCATATAACTAAAATGTATATAACCACTATAAGGTAGCATATGATGCTCGCAGATAGAATAAAAAGGTATATAGGGCCTGGAAACAAGCCCGGTGTACTTGCATGAGAAAGTAGTAAATTCAAAATTAGGTGTACCATAGCCTTTACACATCTCCTTTAGAGCATTTGAAACCCTCTTAGGTGTTTCAATTAAACCTTCCCTATTAGGATCTTCTCCTACTTCTAAAAGTAACTCCCTTATTAGAGTTTCAACCTTATCACTCATCTTTTACCTCCCACGGGTACACAATCCACTTAGTAGTTTCATGTATATAATATGTAGGTTTTCTAGTAGCCCAAGGTTTATAATGTAATGAAGCAAAATTAGGAAACATAGCATAATGTTCTCTAGTTTTACCTGTGTCTACTACATCATCTACAATTAACGTCTGCATAATAGGTCTATTAGTCAATGGTAAATCTAATAGAGAAGCTAGACGCACAGCAATTGGGACACCACCACGAGGTATACCATAAACATTTATTAAGTCATACTTTGCAGATCCTATTTGGTCTATCAATGCAAGACAATCAAGTCTGAATTGATTCCAAGTGTACACTAATTTGCCATTTATGTCAAGTGCTTTATTCATTTATTTTTATACTAACATTTTGTTAAATTCAGATTTATTGTTCTTACTGCTAATTTGCTCCTAAGTATTGCATAATGCTGCCTATTAATTTCAGCTAATTCAAGAAATTTTTTATTATTTGTTTCTTGTAATTCTCTATCGTGATCTTGATGTACCACAACTATATTCACATCATTTACTACAGGTAATAACCCTATAGCTCTATCCTTAAATTCATCATCCTCAAAAGCTATACCATTATTAAAAATTTCATTAAAGCCCCCTAACTTATCATAATTATTTCTATGCATTGCCGAACAAAAATGACGACAATATAGACCTATATCAATATGCTCACACCAATGAGAAATTTCATAATCAAAATCTTCAAAATTACTAATGAACATTTTACAATTACGACAATAAGCGGTTGTACAAACAGCATAAACATTCTTATCACGATCAAACTCATAATCAAACCAATTTAATACATTATCTTTATGAAATACTTCTGCACATGTCAGCACAATAAATTCACCCTTTGAATTATTAAATAATTTATTAAACAAACGCCCTGGATTGTATAAATCAGGTCTATCATCTAAAAGCCTAACTAAAGTAAGCTTTGAAGAAAATGTGTTTAACACCGAATTTAATTTTTCATGCTCAACCTTATCACAAACAGTTTTTGCATCTTCAATTAATACCACTTCATAGTCATCTCTATCCTTATAATGATGCACATAAGATATAAAAGTATTATGTAATTGCCCTGCTCTATTATAATATGGTATCAGTATGCTATATTTTATTCTTTTATCCATAACAGCCCTAATGAAGCCTCCTTATCCCAATCTTCAAACTCATAAACTCCAAATAAAGGATTGTTTTTAATTTTTTCCCTAAAGTAAATACAACAAGGATGCTCCGGGTCTTTAACATCATCACACAGTATAAACCTAGGATCCTTAACTAAATTTAAACAAATTTCCAAATCTTTTCTAAAGGACTCTTGTTCATGATCCCCATCTATATAAGCAAAATCAAATAACTCTATACCTAATTTATCCATTTCATTTGATATTATTTTAATATTATTTTCAACACTTTTTATATGCTTTACCTCAAAATCAGGAAGTAATTCTTCTTTGTTTACATTATGTAATTTTTTAATCTCATTATAATTTGTATGAGGGTACACTATTAACTTACTTATATTACTACGAGGATGATCCTCATATATCTTTATATCAGTAGTAATCAAATAACCATCCTCTTGATAGTAATTAAAATAATCAAAGAAAACTTGGGATGAGCTTACCTTATCCCCTTTATTAGTACCTATTTCAAGACAGTATTTAGGTTTCAATGCAATTAAAGTAGCTAATAATGCCGTATTAGGAAAGCATTGCTTACCCATTCGGTAGTAGTTTTGTTTCTCATTACCATAACAATCAATCTCTTTAATATTCATTAGTTAATATTCCTTTTTTAACATTATTACATACTTATTTCCCTTAATACCTGAATCTATTCCAAGCTTTTCAAGTTTCTTATTAACATCCTCCTTTTCACCACCTTCCATACGTCCTTTGGCATGTTCTAAATACTTTGATTCCCACCCTATACCGTCACCTATAGGTTTCCAATACTCACCTATATATGGAAATGAACCATATGCAAGTTTTACACGATAAACCAAATCATTATCAGTACATTCCTTACCTTTTAATGACAGATTAAATCCCACTTCTTTAAAAAAAGTAGAATCATAAATAAAAGCAACTGGATCCTGATCTGTAGCAAAACTTATAATATGATGGTTTGGATTTGTAATAAAAAGTAGTACTGCCTCTTCAATAAATCCATTCTGTTTAAAAATAACATCATCAGCCGCATAAATTAAATAATCATACCCCTTACCAAATAAAGTTTTTGAAACACAAGTTTGATTATATGTCAAAGGATGTATACCATCAGTTTTAATTAAATCACACACTCTTGATTTATGCTCAATAGGACCTAAATCACCTTCTTTACCACAATTATCAATTACATATACATCAATAGAAGGGTAAAGCACCCTAAGGGTATATAACCATTTCACGTACCAGTTATACCTAAGAGTTACAATTGTGTAGAAACAAACTTTAACATCTAATACTATATTAGTCATTTAAAATCACTCCTACTTGCCTCCAGTATCATCTGTTTTCCTACAAGTGTAAAGCCTGTCCTAGCCCTATGTACTGAACTGTACCAAACGCAATCACAATTATCGTTAAGTACAAGCTGATAAAATTTTAAATCATCCTTACAAGAGTTAAGTCTAATTGTCCCTCGAACTTCATTTGTCCACGGATCTTCACCTTCGGGCAGTATTGATTGTAAAAAATTCTTGTTCCAAATAGCAGGTTGATGGGACATGATACATGGTGCTTTATTTTTAATTTTATAAACGCTATACTTATTAAATGTAAACTCAGTAAGTTCACGATGATTTATTAATTCATCCTTTGATAAACCACAAATTATAAACTTATTTAATGCCAATTGTTCACATAAATCTAGTGAAAATTTAAACATTGATTTATCTATAAGGGAAGTAAGCCACATATCTTCCTGCATATAAAGTATATAAGTTTCATCAATCTGCTTTAATCCATTTTTTAATCTACTTGACCAACTACCTGAACCCGTTTTTACTTGAATAACATTAATAGGATCAAAATTAATATCAATAACTTCATTCATAAAATAAACAGGCCAATCAAGTGTAAAATATTTATTAAAATAATAGTACCAATAATCCCAACAAAACTTATATTTATCACAAGTATGCACTACTAAAGCGGGCATTACTTATTCCTTTATTAAGATAAAGCAGGGACCATCACCAGGATCTATTTCACTATAAACAACTATATAATGAGAATTAATAGATTGTGAAAACGTATCAACCGCATTTCTAACATCATCTAGCAACAAATCATGACCACACAGAATTCCACCTGATTTTATCTTTGGATACCATAATTGACAATCTCTAAGTACAGCCTTATAACTATGAGCAGCATCTATAAAAACAAAATCACAATAGTTGTCCTCAATATATTCAGTAGCTTTACCTGATTCTGCACGTATAATTTCCACATTCTTATGCTCACCAAATCTCTCTACAATCTTAGAATATACAGAATCTAAAGCCTCTTTGCCCCATGTTATATGATCTAAAGAGTAAGACGAAGTACCCCATGTACTATTTATCTCAGAATCCCATGCATCAACTAAATACAACTTACTAAAGTTGAGGTTGTTAAGTAACTCATATGAATTATGACCAACATATACACCTAATTCAACACCTATAATTGGTGTTTCTCCATACCGTTCTTTTAAAAAAACATTAGCACCACGCTTTAAAGTTTTATAAAAAGGTATTTTAGAATCATCTGTTATCTTAGTGATTAATTTAACCATTTAATATTCCACTTTGGATGAATATAATAATCCTTAATTGAATTATACTTTGTACTTAATACTTGTTTTTTTAACATACAAGCAAGAAACATAAAAAATCCAGGATTACCTACAAAAGTCTGTGCTGAAGCTACTATATCTATTGCTTGGCTTATGCTTGTTTTATTTAAAAAGTTACTAATAGTTTTTTCAGATGGAACATTGTAGTCCTGTGGACACCAACCAACAAAAGCTATTGTTTTATATGCATTTAAATCCAAATTGGTATTTGTTATTCCCCTATGCATATCCCTAGCTGCAAAAGGTGAAATAACTAAATCATACTCTTTTACTTTATTAAACTTAAGATTAGGAAATGGATTTATTTCCCAACTATCACTATTAACATTATGCTTTGACCAGCTAGTGCCTAAATAATAATCATATTCACCTATATTATCAGCAATCCAATTTGGAGAATCAGATGTAACTACTTCATGGCTTATGTTCTGACTACTATATAATTCATCAATAGATTTCAATAACTGTTTAGGTAATTCATAATGTGTAACAAATACATTATCATCAAAAGTAAAAGGCAGCTTCTCAGAGTGCAATTTTGCAATTGACATCAGAGCATCACCTAAACCACCACTTGTTAAGCATCTAATCATTACCATCTTACCTCAACATTCCCTACATCGCAAGGTTCACAATAACCGTATTCAGTACACAGCATTTCAAAACCTGCTGAAACCTTAACGACATTATGAACTGAACCGACCTTATACCTATATGGCATCCTATAGGCGTGGGCACTACAACGATATATGTTATCATCTGGTGAAATCAATAAACGATCTGTTTTACATTTTACTTCCAATTTGTGCTTTTGTGAACACATATCATAATACTTATTATAATTTTCATCTATGTATTTACCATAATCATGCCAACGCATAGGGTATTGCACCCTTATATCCTTTTTAGTTTTAGGTAACAAAACACCTTGCTCATCAATTAGTGTGGCATATTGTAGCGACCAACCAATATTTGCACTTAACAACTTTTCAATTATATCAGCAGTTAAATCCGGTGTATCAACTGACGATACTTGATCTACATATAAACCTGCCTGCTTCATCATCCTAACTCTTTCTATATACAACTCAACTAACATTCCTTGATTAGGATGGAAGGATGTGTTCCAGCGTATAGGATGTTCTGAAGCCCATGCTATGAACCTCCCCATATCATTAAATAGACCACTAAATAAATTTGTTGTAACCGTTATGTAAAAATGTTTACATAACTGCTCTATACTCCATTTAAATTCAGGGTGTATAGTTGCTTCACCTCCAAGTATTGATAGCTCCTGACTTAAATATTTATGTTCTATAAGCCACTTACAAACTGATACAGCATCAGACCTAAAATCACAGTTACGCATCTCAGGATTACAAACCTGTTGAACGCACCACTTGCATTTCATTGTACATCTAAATGTAGGAAACCATGCTAAGTACATAGATTATAGTAATACTGTGGGATTGTGTCTATAACTACTTCATTAGCTGATATTGTATGTCTAACTCTATTATAATCATTACGTTGCTTTGAAAAATAAACTAAATCTACTTCTTTATTCATAGCACAACAAGCATGATAGTAAACTGAATCTATCAAGCAAACTTTTGTAGCTCTTTGCAACAAATAAAATTGAATATTGATATTAATTTGTGAATGTAAAAATGTTTTATCAACAACCACAAACTCCTTAATACCGTATTTAGTACTTAGATAGCCTTCAGAGAAACCATCTGGTAAATTCTTCCAATAAGACAAAGCTGTTTTATCATGGATAAAACCATACTCAACATTCGGCATAAAATCATAGGCTTTTTCTTGATCTGATGAGTCTATATACACATCACATCTGGGGTTATGTAGGTTAACCAACCCTAACTGCTGTGCAGTTTCAACAATTTTAGTCCCACTATGACTATGATTAATAAATATATACTCATCAAATACCCCTCTATTAACATAATCTTTACCAATAGCACAACATCCTTCAAATCCTATTTTATTACCAAATGAATCGTAATCATTCCAAGGGTCAGGAAGTATATATAATTCTTCATCAATCCACGGATTATGCTTAAATAATTCTGATCGCTCTAACCGCTTCATCATTGCAAATACAACATAATTATTGGTCTGCTTTTTATACTCACGCAAAGCAGGTGTAGCTAAAATGCAATCACCTAAACCATGTGGGTATATTATTAAAACCCTTTTAGACATGATTACACTCCGGACAATACTTTAATTTTCCTGTGTGGCATCCGTGCCATACGTTTCTAGTGTAAGGGTCAAATAAACTACCCGCATCAAAGAATACACAATCTTGTCTTACCTTAAACAATTCACACGCAAGTACAGTAGCTAAAGGTCCACAACTCATTACAACTACACTACCTGATTTAAATTCTGAACCGTAACCAGTTATTTTATCGTATACTGACCACGCATTTCTTACGGGCAACTGGATATGTAGATCAATATTATTAACATCTAGTATTGAATGTAAGCCATGAATAGATTGATCCTCACCTGAAATCCAAACCAATTTGCGATTACCAACAAGCTTACCAAATTGGTCTATAAATTTCTTCCAATGACCATTGTTACAAAGAGTTACAGCATACGTCTGATAGGGTTTATCTTCACTTACATAAGTATGATACAACTGCCTGAGATCAGGATAACAAGTTTTACAGGGGAAACCCTTCCAGTAATCCTTTTGCTCATGCTGTAATGCTTTTACTAGAGCTGTATGTAATCCAGGATAAATGTATTGATCTCCCCTAGCAACAGTATCACCTATAGCTTTAACCCCACGCATTTCACCATCATTGAAGCGAGCAAAAGCAAACCCATCACCAGATTCAAACCTTTCTTGTATTGCTGTATAATGATCTAAAGTCAGCATATAACTTTCACCAATTTATCAAGATCAACTATAGCGTTTACCTTGTGATTACGTCTAAGATGACTTAAATGTTCACGTACTGAATACTTTCTACAGGATCCAAAACTATTTGTAACTTCTTTTTCAATATCCGCAACTCTATATGTACCTTCCTGTATTAGCTTATCCATAAGCCCAGCTTGGCTCTCAACTTTATGCCCCCATATTGTAATACCTAATGTACTTCTCTGACAGGCTAAATATTCATCAAGAAACAATTGCTTACAATCCATACAAATAGGTTCATTTTCATCCCATGATTCGCCAAAGCCGGGGCAGCAACTAAACCCCGCTTCCTTCATATCTATACCTCCTATCTCATTCCTGTCCACTTATGTTTCTGTATTGAAAGTCTAGTATCAGTAGGGTTAGATTTCACAATCTGTACAACAATATCAGTATTATCTTCTCTACTAAATCCTGGAGCAACTGATATTGGCTTTCTTATTGTGCAAGGTTGTAAAAAAACTAACTTTTGTTCGAAGTTATGTCTTGCATCAAAAAATGGTTTCAAAGGTTGACCAGTATAAACAACCTTTAATTCACTACCTTTCCTAAGTTTCCACGACTCATCGGCTGACTTTGGACTAACGGTTACCCAACCAAAGTTTAGCATCATATGTAACCAATCATCAGGAACAACTGTACCGTTTGTTTCAATATGTATGTTATAACAATTATAATATACTAAATCAAATAAGTTACGATCAAGCTGTAACAAAGGCTCACCACCTGTAAAGCATACTCTATTTATTCTTGTACCATATGCCAAATTAATACCGCCTATTTCTGCAAGTATTTCTTCCTTACTCATTTCTCTAAAGTCGTCTTGAGGTGTATCGCACCATTCACAAGCTAGATTACAACCGTAGAAACGGACAAAAATCATTGGTGTACCAGACCAATAACCTTCACCTTGAATTGAGTAAAAAATTTCATGTACTTTATACATTTAAATAATGCTCCATATAGCACAATTACCTGGTGTTTCCCAAAACTCAACTTGGGTAACCACTAATCCACCTGCTATGCTATTAAACTTTTCCATAAGCTGATCTCGTATATATTTACTAAAGTTTTCTGCTGTAGGTATAACTTTAAATCGGGTAACGTAATCTTCAGGCATAGGTGCTATTGGATCGAATTGAAATAAAATTAATCTGTGATCTAAAGTATCTAATACCTCTTTAACAATCTTCTTTAGCTTTGCAAAATCAATAATCATACCTGTTTCAAGTTCAACATTTCCCTGTACATCTATAATAACTGTAGCAGTATGTCCATGAATGTTCTTACATTTACCCTCATAGTTATGCAGTCTATGAGCATAGTCAACTGTTTCAACGATTCTAACTTTCATTGTACCCCCTTATGTCTGCTAGATCATAAATGTGTATATCACCTTTCTTTTCACCTCTCCATTCAAATATCAATTCACAATGAGAAACTGGTAAATCACAATCTTTTTCTTCATTAAAAAACCAAAAATCAAATGGTTTAAAAAAGGCAACTCTTATTTCAGGCCTTATCTCTGGCATATCAATAAGTTTGCTTACCATTTCACAGCTACTATTTCTATTTGCTCTAAGTAATACTTTCACTTTGATCCTGCCAGGTTAATGTAACTTGATTTTTCAGGATTTCCATATAACTTATCACCAAACCGTGTTGCAAATCCAAAACCTGTCAGACGTGATAAGCTATAATAGCGTAAAACAACTTCAACAAAATAGCCTAATAGGTATTCGTCAGTAACCACTTTCAAATAAGCAATATTCTTCTTTAATCCTGTTCGTTCCCTACCATCAGCTATTTCTAATGCCATCTCAAAGGCTGTATTCAATATAGTCCTAAGAGATTCGGGTGACATAATCTCCAAGGTAGGGAAGTATGTTACTAAAAAGTCAGCAAGTCCCACACCTACTTTTCTTCGTGAGCAATCAATTGTTATAATTTCATTAGGCATAGTCATTTTAATTCCACCACATTAATAAAAAATGTATCATATTTCCAAATATATGTCAACACTTTTTTTTGAGTGAAATACTTATTGTAATAAAATCAACAAGTTATCACTAACATTCTTTTTATTCATCAGTATTTCATATACTCGTTCATCAATACTATCTTTAGCTAATATGTCAATGTATAAGCACATTCTACTTTGACCTATTCTATGGATACGTCCTTCAGCTTGATAGCGATCTAAATAGGAATAAGCGTTACTATAAAAAATCATTGTGGATGCTACATGAAAATTTAATCCAACTCCACCAGATGCAGGGTTAGCAACCATTATTCTTACTTTCGGATCCTCTAAGAATTTATCAATTTGAGACTGCTTATCAGAAATTTCACCTCTGAGTGAAGAATACTTTATACTATTCTTACGTAATGCCGCCTCTATAAGCCTACCTTCACCAACAAACCTATGGTATACAACTATCTTACCATCTATATCCTCAATCAAATTCATTAACTCATCCAACTTGCTATTGCTTTCCAAATAAATCAATTCACCATTTTCAGGGTTAATTACAGCACCACCTGTTATCTGACTTATTTTAGTAGTTAAACCAACAGCCGTAGGAATATTAATAGTTGTACCCTCAACACAGGCTCTTAACTCCAACGTCAACTTATCAATGTATGTTTTCTGGTCATTTGATAATTCAACACCACGTATTTCATATACCTTCTCAGGCAAATCAAGACATTCTTCCTTTGTATATCGTATAACAACCTTCTCTGCTTCTTTAGCAATAGCAATTTCAGCATTAGGTTTAGGATTCCATGTGTCGGCAAACCACCCTTCAACTCTATCAAAATACTTCTTTCTATATTGAAAGAAATTACTGCCAAATGTTTGCCCTTTATCAATAACAAGAAACACATTGAATAAATCCAACAAATCATTTCCTATAGGTGATCCTGTCAATCCAATTCTGTCAGTAACTTCTTCTGCTATCAGTCTACATAAGCGGCTTTGAATTGCTTTATAAGATTTCACTTTATGTATTTCATCCACAATAAATAAATCATACTCATTAAATCTACTAAGCAATTCAACATCAAGAACATTGTGTGGGTTGCCTAATATAGTTCTAAGTGATTCATAGTTCGTTATTGTAACATTTTGATCTCCAAATAACTGCATTTTCTTTTGTGCACCTGTACCTTCAAGTACCTTAGCTGTAAAGTGTGTATGTTTACACACTTCCTTTTCCCAATTATATTTAACAGAATTAGGACATACAACAAATATCTTTTTGTACCCCTTCAACTGTGCTGTATATAGAGCTATAATTGTTTTGCCTGTACCTACATCAGAAAACACTCCAGCTTGCTTTTTGTCATAGCAAAACAGTAAGCTTGCTTTTTGATGCAGGTACATCGGTGTTTTGAATTCCATATCACCAATGATTGAGTCTGCTTCTTCATTTGTTAAGGACTTAAAATCAATCTCCATCTTCCACCTCAGGGGGTAATGGTACTTCATAAGAATAAAACTGACCGAAGTCCAAATTACAACCGAAGTTAAAATGAGTAGGCTGTCCTTCCCTAGTGGCAGCAACTCTTAAAGTACCTTGTCCCGTATCTATTTGTGCTTCAGTCCTAGCAACTGTAAGAGTTAAATCAGCTAAAGCAGGCTTACGTATATCCTCTGCCGTGTGCTGGGCTCCTACCATACCAGAACCAACTGTACTTCTTACACCTTGGGATGCTGTTATTACTAGCATGTTTCTATCTACAGCTAAAGCACGTAATCGTGTATAGATGCTATTAACTCTTGACCTTTCATCAGAATGGTTTCCTTCGGCTGCCATAATATCACCATAATCACTAATGATAACATCTGGTGTAATGTTTGCACTTACTTCTAACAGCTCTATATATCGCTCAATTTCACTTACTGTACAAGTTCCTGTAGCATATTCTTTTATAAACAATTTACCACCTAATCGCCTAATGTTTCTTAATCTTTCAGAAATATAAGGTAAATCATTCAATTTACGATAGGTAACAGGATGATTTTGTATAATTTCATCACCTACAACACTACGCCATGTTTTTTCTTTACCATCGTCATGTGCCAATTCAAATAATGCTTGGTCATATCTTTCTAAAACTTTAATCTCTGACATTTCATGAGTAAAATGAACAACTCTAAGTCCTGTTGCGTAAGCTCTAGCACCTAAATAAACCATAAACCATGATTTTAAGCCCTTCAATGGTGCAACAATGAGAACTAATGTCTTACGTTCCATTCCACCAACAGCCGAATCAAGTTTAGGTATGTCAAAAGTAAGCAAGTATTCCTTAGGCTCATACCTATACAACCTAGCTGTTAAGCTGTCACCTAAATTAATACCAAGATTAGAACTAACTATACCTGATTTTAAAGCTTTATACATTACAGATTCAGCTTCTTTAAACTTGTCCCCTTCTATTAATTCAGCAAATTTAAAGGAAGCATCCCGTAAAGTGGCTCTACGAACAAAGTCAGAAATTGTATTTAATACATACCCTTTATTTGCGTAAACTTCTTCATCCAATCTATCCAAGTAATTTTTATAAAGGTAAAATTCAGAATCAGGGACACCTTTTTCATCCAATCTAGTTTGTAAGATGTTGCGAAAATGGTCTTTAGGGCTTTCTTTATAAATTTCAAAGTAGTCATAAATAACACGTACAATCATTTCAGTTTCAGGAGCAGTAAAATGCTCTGGCTTAATGACCGAACGAGTCATCTTCAAAAATTGGTCATCCCAAATTTGAAGTTTTATTACTGAATCCTGAATATGTTGATTAAGTACACCTTTTAGCATTTGTATAATCTTTCAATTTAATAGGAACTATTTTCATGCAAAAAACCACTACCACCATATGTTTTTAAAATTGCATCCCATATAACACTTGTGGGTACAAAAACACATTCACTATGATAACCTCTTTCAGGTGTATGCTGTGTAGCAGTTCTATATTTCTGTATCCATAAATCCAAATTTTCATTAAAAACCTTACATAGCATTAAAAATGGTATCAAACAAAACCTCTTTGTATCCTTCCAAAACCATAGTATGTAATCACATTTTTTATTTTCATCTAGTGTCCAGCCAATCTTTTTCTTTTCAATAACTGACCATATCTCAAGAGCTAAATCATCTTGTCCTGGATGTTTAGCACTCCAATCTTGTGTTCGTACTTTTACATCTATAGCTACTCGTTTCTTATTTGCCAAGTCCACCCACCAATCAACACCATTTCTGTCTGAGTATTCAGATGCTTGTATAACTCTTACTGCTCCGGGTATATTAGTATGGAGAATGTCCTGAATTTTAATTGAAGTTGATATTCCTTTTGATAATACTAATTGATCGTCAAACTGATATTTTTTAATGTTGCTTAATCCAGTACTCATAGCTCACCTCATAGTTTAATGTTTACTTTCCCCATTTTATACCAACCATGTTCTGTCGTTTTAAATACTCTGGAAATACAGTTTTCCATGTATAGTCGCTGCATAAACTGCCTAACGCTATTGGTTTATCTAATGTCTGTAATGCTTTAAACAACCACTCCATTACTGACATCTCTGTTTTAAACAAAGGATGTGTTTTGTTTCGTTTCCAAAAAGCATTAACCAATTTACCTGTTTCTTTAAATTTTTCATAGCGTGGGTCTGTGCCAATAGTAGTAACATCAATAGCATTAGGGTCACCTAGTATATTCTTGCTGTAAAAATGGACAATCTTTCGTGTAAGATCCGGGCGATCATCATAATCAATTTGATTGATAACTGTTTTTTGTCGCTTGCCTTTTGCGTAATGGTCTACAATTTCTTCAATACCATTCTTACTGAAAAACTCCCACCAATCATATAGTCCGCCATACTTCTTGTTATCCAAAAGATTATATAGGTTTATGGGCTTGCCTTTATTCATTCGTGGTCTTACTTTTGGATGGTTAAGTGCTAATTTGTACTTGTCAAATACAGATATCAATTCTTCTTTTGTTACGCCAGCTCTTAGCTTTGCATGTATTTCAAACAAACAGTTACGTCCAGCTTTAGATCCAATTCTATGTATAGGGTGTACTCCTAACTTATTCCAATACTCAAACAACTCATGCACTTCTCTTTTGTAGGCTGGTGTCCTGTCTTTTGATAGCTCAATGACACGTCCTGTTTCAGCTACAGGGTAGTTACATTTATCGTCCCGTTGTGGATTGAATTTGGGTGGAGGAGCAGATTTCGATGGGTCACCATCGACTATTAAATACGAAGTATTTAATCCTAACTGATTACTTAAGTTGATTACTTCTTTTTTGTGTTGTACTGCGTCCAACTCAAGAGTTGCACTGAGTGCAGGACAAGAGTTGCACTGATCCGCTTTTAAACGCAAATAAGAGCGGTCAACAATTTGCTGTTTTTTGTCCAAATCAGAGAACTTTGCAATGGTTTTATCTTGCAATTCTACCTCAAATTCGTCTTGCCATACTAGAGCATACAAGTTAGTCTTACCAAATCCACGTCTAATGCTAAGAATATACCTGTAGTGTTCGAGCTGTTTTAATGCAGCCACTACAGTAAAATAGTTAAGATTAAGCTTGTCTGCTATAGCTTCAATGCTAGGCCAAGCTAATAAATTTCTTCCTACATACTCACACATTTGACCGTATACAAGTTTTGAAGATCTAGTAAGTTTTGAATCAAGTAGTACTTGTTTAAACCCTGCTAATTTATTAGGTACAGCATAATTAGGAATGAATAGTTTTATATCACAATCTATATCAACTATTGTTATCTTCCTTTCCATTTCGTAACCTCCCTTCTACGTCAATATCACCTAACCGAAACTTTCGTTTTTCTTTTATTTTAGGTACAAATACACCATCAGCTAACCCCATTGTGCATAAATGGCACACTATATGACTAGCTGTAGAGTCAATAGGACCAGAGAACTCCTTTCCACATCTTGAACACATTCTAGTACTTCCTTTTCTCTTATAAGTAGATGCAGCTATCACTTTATATGTAATCATTTTAGCACTAAGCTCGTCCACTAAACACACGTCTCCATTCAGGTAAGAATTTTTGAATTGAATGAAAGCTATATATGTCACAAATATCTGACATTACATCCGAATTAAATTTCATTGGTTTAAGAACAGGTGCTTTATATGTAACTAAGGGCAACTTAACAAGACATAAATTAAACTCCCAAGCATATTTTTGGGACATTATGTAGTCATATTGCTTACAATCACGCCCTCTTTTTAAAAATTCCAATGCCCTCTTTTCACCTATACCTTTAATACCTTTTACATTGTCACCAGGGCAACCTGCTAAAGCTTTATAATCACTCCACTTTTCAGGTTCAATACCATACTTACTTCTAAAGTGTTGCTTTGTAAATTCTTTTTTTGTTTTTAAATCAAAAAGACTTGTATCTGAGGAAAGTAATTGATACAAGTCATTGTCAGTAGAAGCTATTATTTTTGTGCCCTCATAGGTCATTGCAGCATTTGCTATTAAATCATCTGCTTCAAGTCCTTCAATCTCCCAATCATTCCAATCCATCACCTCAAAGATCATCTTTAATCCTTCTTTTCCCTTAAAAATACTCTCAATGTCAAAGGATATTTGTTCAACAATTCTTTGAGCTTTATACTCAGGATAAATTTTTTTCCGTATGCTATTTTTACCATCCCAACACAATAGCATACGATCGGGCTGTACAGTGCTTAGGATTGATTTAAGTTGTGTAAGTGTGCCATACACTACACCAACGTACATATTGTCTGCTTTTCCAGCAACAGTAAACAACGATCTATATAGAAGTTGTTGTGTATCTATTATTAATGTTTTCATAAGTTAAAAAAGAAGGTCGGCTCCTTTAAGGTATGCATATGGGACATCCTTAGTTCCGGGTGGTGATGGGTTTTTCGAGGGAGTGCCCACCTGACTAGACCATATGTGAGAACGCTTTTTTCAAGCAAGGAGCTTAGACCATCTTTAATCATTTACTTTCCACCACGTTAATGAAATGTTATCATATTTTCAAAAATATGTCAACACTTTTTTTGTATTTAAACCAAATTATTTAAAAGTGTTTAAAAATTCACACTTTAGCCGATTGATTGAGCCATCCTTTGCTACTGTAAATTCAACTATAAAACCACCTCGATGTGCTTCAATTGCTTTGTTTCTCATAAATCTTGTTTGATTTTGTAATGTACCTGCTTGCAAAGTGTGAACATTCCTTACAAAAAAGTAGGATGCCTTATGCAAGTGTCCTATTACTAAGATGTGTGGTTTCTCACCACTACTATAAGTTTCAATAGTACGTTGTGCCCTATAGGAAAGTGCATATGCTGAACCTGTACCACCAGGATGAAACAAGCGTAATATAACAGGGCGGTCAGCACCAACTTCGGTTTGTATATTTATGTCAGCTTCTTCAGGACCAAGATAAACCAAGTCAGAACGCTCCTTCGCTAGTCTTATCCCAACATCAAATCCTGACCTTTTAAAATAAGAAAGATCATGATTTCCAGTTATAAAATAAGTTGTTATTCCTTTTATAACAGGATATGAATGTATGCAGTAATCTATTTGATTGTCTGCACCTACTAATTTCAATTCATAATTTTGTCCCTTATATACATTTTCACCATCAAGCAAATCACCTGCATGGTAAACTTTTGTTATACCTTCTTCAGCAAATATTTCATAAATAGCTTTTACTAAATCTAGCCGTTCCTCAGTGCTGCAAATATGCGTGTCAGCAATAACACCTATCTTTACTTTGTTACCTGAGAACTGTTCAACTATGGCTTTCTTAATAGGTGTAGGTTCTTTTGCAAGTCGAAGCTTTTGTACTGTACCAATGTCAACTGTATCAATTGAATAGCCTTTATTTTCTAAATTGTTTATTTCACTTATTATAGTGTTTGGACCACGATCAAGTAAATCAGCAATTTCAACAACAGATTTACCTTGTGCTATACAATCAAGTAGTTTTTGTTGAAGAACAGAAACAGCACCATCAGAATTAAATTCTATGTTACCACATGCTTTATGCTTTGCTCTATTCCATGAACCAAATCTATCTTGTATAAGACGAGAACTAGGATACTTTCCAACTGCTATCTTTTCATATTTATGCTTTGATAATCCGTAACCGTATTCATCTAAAATCTTTTTAAGTATTTGTAACAATTCTTTATCATTGTAAATCATAAAACCTCCATTAGTTAAGTGACTTTAGCATCCTGCATTATATCAATATAAAATTGTCCTAATGTATCTTGGTATCCTGTATTAGTAACTAATGCAACTTCAGCTACACCATTAGTACATAGTGTATCTGTATCTGCACTACTCAACGTGACTTGACACAACCCTTCAGCTTCTTGTCCTGCTGTTACAGAACATTGTCTTGAAAATAATTGAGTATTAACGGGGTCATCAATATCTTCACAAGCCGTAAAATAAATTGTGTAACTGGTAAGATTTATTGGGATACCACCACGCTTTAAAATAAAATTATAAGTTTTAGTATCACCTCTAAATATTGTTTTTTTACCTGTTACAGGTGTAATAGTATTACTATAGTTTGCCATTTATTACACCTCCTTTAAGTATCAATTAAAATAACATCTGATTCAGCAGAAATTTCAATTGTATTAGACTCAACATCAATTACTATTACATCAATTAGTGTAGTAGGTTCAGAATTAATTGTAATAGTAGTTGATTCAGTATCAATTACTATTATATCAGATTCGGCATTAATTACAATAGTTTCAGCATAAGCCACAGTTGAGTATGAGCTACTACTACTACTCATACTAGAACTAGAACTACTACTGCTACTAGAGCTACTTGATATTGAACTACTGCTACTACTAGAGCTACTACTACTGCTAGAGCTACTTGATACTGAACTACTACTACTGCTAGAACTACTACTGCTACTACTAGAGCTGGAGCTTTGAGAACTACTGCTGCTGCTAGAACTAGAGCTTTGAGAACTACTGCTGCTGCTAGAACTACTACTGCTGCTACTAGAGCTGGAGCTTTGAGAACTACTGCTGCTGCTAGAGCTAGAGCTTTGAGAACTACTGCTGCTGCTAGAACTACTACTGCTACTACTAGAACTAGAGCTTTGAGAA
>Ga0316616_100000100_pt1 | contig 20763 bp, 14 predicted proteins | sample OWC_Aug_M1_C1_D1_FD_207660 | JGI IMG/M metagenome (GOLD analysis project Ga0316616, IMG submission 207660) | Wetland soil microbial communities from Old Woman Creek delta, Ohio, United States - OWC_Aug_M1_C1_D1_B | ecosystem: Environmental > Terrestrial > Soil > Wetlands | place: USA: Ohio... | reverse complement strand
AGTTCGTCCCGGCCAAGTGGTGGCAGCATCTCCTCCACAACCAGACGGCCCTCCTGATCAAAGCCGCCCTCCTGTTCCGCCGGGGCAAGATCGCGATCAGCATCCCGTACCACCTCGGGTCCTGAGTGCTGGAGCGCGACGGCGGCGGTGTATCCGACTAGACGACATGCCGGTCTGCGGCCGCTTCCGCTTGACACCCTGTGCGCTGTGGGCGATTCTCGGCTCCGAGGCTGGCTGGACTGGGAAACGCCGTGAAATTCCTCCCATCACAACTCCTCTATTTCTTTCAAAGTGCGGGAACGCGCCGCAATGTCGGTCGCCTCCTCAAGTTCATCGCCGTCCTGATGGTGCTCGCAGCCATCTACAGTGTGCTCTTCCACGTGATCATGAAGTACGAGGGCCGGGATTTCTCGTGGCTCACCGGCCTGTACTGGACGCTCACGGTCATGTCCACGCTGGGGTTCGGCGACATCACCTTCGTCTCCGACCTCGGGCGCGCGTTCTCGATCGTGGTGCTCGTGTCCGGCATGGTCTTCCTGCTGGTCATGCTGCCATTCACGTTCATCCAGTTCTTCTACGCCCCGTGGCTGGAAGCCCACTCCAAGGCGAGGGCGCCGCGGGAATTGCCGGCGGACAGCGCCGGGCACGTCATCCTCACGAGTTTCGATCCCATCGGCGCGGCGCTCGTGAAGCGCCTCGCGCAAGACGGCTATCAGTACAGCTTCCTCGTCCCGGAACTCCCCCGCGCCCTGGAGATTTCCGATCAGGACTATCGGGTCGTGTTCGGTGCGCTCGACGACCCTGAGACGTATCGGCGCCTTCGGGCCGACCGGGCTGCCTTGGTCGTCGTGACCAACGACGACTTGACCAGCACGAACATCGCCTTCACGGTGCGGGAGGTCTCGGAGAAGGTCCGTATCGTGACCAGCGCAGACTCGGACGACTCCGAGGACATCCTCGGGCTCGCCGGGGGTACGCACGTCTTTCAGTTCACACGGATGCTGGGCCGAGCCCTGGGGCGGCGGGTGTTGGGCGCGGGCATGCGTGCCAACGTCATCGGACGATTCGACCAATTGCTGATCGCGGAAGCCGTCTCGACGGGCACGCTCCTGGAAGGCAAATCCCTGAGTGAAAGTCGGCTCCGGGAGGTCACGGGTGTGACGGTAGTCGGGCTGTGGAACCGGGGGGCGTTCCAGTTCCCGCACGCGCACACCCGGATCGCCCCCGATACGGTGCTCGTCCTCGCCGGGTCGGAGGCGCAGTTCCGCCAGTACGACGAGTTGATGTCGGGGCAGAGGAACCAGACATCCGCGGGCCCGGTGTTGATCCTAGGCGCGGGCCGGGTCGGCCGCGCGGCGGCGGAGGTGCTGGAGGAGCGCAAGATCGACTATCGGATTGTGGAGAACGATGAGCGGGCCTGCAGGCAGGATGCGCATTACATCCTCGGAAGCGCCGCGGATCGCGACACGCTCGTGCGGGCCGGCATCCAGGAGGCTCCCACCGTCATCGTCACCACCCATAGTGACGATCTGAACATTTATCTCACCATCTTTTGCCACCGCCTGCGGCCGGAACTACAGATCATCAGCCGTGCCACCCTGGAACGGAACGTCTCCACCCTGCATCGCGCGGGTGCCGACATGGTCATGTCGTACGCCTCGATGGCCGCCAGCACGATCCTCGACGTGTTGCGGCCGAACCAGCTGCTCTTGCTCGAAGAGGGGCTGGAGGTCTTCCGCGCCCGCGTGCATCCTTTGCTCGGCGACCTGACCCTGCGCGATACCCAACTCCGGGAGCAGACGGGCTGCAACGTGATCGCCATCAACACCGACGGTCACATGCACCTCAACCCCGATCCCTCCGTCCGGCTTCGTGCCGGTGAAGAGCTGATCCTCATCGGCACCTCGGAGGCCGAGGAGTCCTTCGTCCGCCGCTACCCCAAGACGGCATAATCGGGCCCAGGCGATCGAACAGGAACGGCCTCAGGGCCTTTATGTGACGCCGTTCGCATTGTTCCCAGGCTCCTCTGCGCCTCTGCTCCTCTGCCGTTCTCCTATTTCCGCCAGAACTCCGGGAAGAACAGCACGACCACCGAGTACACTTCCAGCCGGCCCACGAGCATGCAGAAGATACAGATCCATTTGGCCGTCAACGAAAAATGGGAGTAGTTGTCCACCGGCCCCACCGTGCCCAAGCCCGGCCCCACATTCCCGAGGGTCGCAGCCACTGCGGAGATCGCGGTCAGCGCGTCGTGCCCCAACCAGGCCAAGGCCAGCGACGACAGAATGAAGACCGCCATATACAAGACGAACATGGACTGCGTACCGGCGAGCACCTCGGCCGCCACGATCCGGTCGTTGTAGCGAATTGTGCGCACAGCCTTGGGGTGCACGATCCGGAACACGTGGTTGGCGGCGATCTTCAGGAGCATCCACACCCGCACGCACTTGATCGCGCCTCCGGTCGAGCCCGCGCAGCCGCCCACGAACATAAGGAAGAGGAGCACGTAGTGCCCATACGTGGGCCACTGCTCGAAATCCTCGGTGGCAAACCCTGTGGTGGTGATGATGGACACCACGGAGAACACCGAGTGGCGCAAGGCGAGAAGGAAGTTCGGGTAGACGCTTTGGAACGTCAGGTTCATGGCCACCGTCACCGTAAAGAAGCCGACGATGCCGGAGTAGAATCGGAATTCCTCGTCCGTGAGGTACGCCGTGACGTCCCGCCGGGCCATCGCGTTGTAGTGCAGGAGGAAATTCGCGCCGGCGATGAACATGAAAGCGGCGATCACCAGGTCCACGTAAGCGCTTTGGTAATGGCCCACGCTGGCATTCTTCGGCGAGAAGCCCCCCGTTCCCATGGTTCCGAACATGTGGGTCAGGCTGTCAAAAAGGGACATCCCGCCGGCCACCAATAAGATCACTTCGGCTGCCGAGACTACCGCGTAGACAACGTAGAGGCGCTTGGCGGTATCGCGGATGCGCGGGACCAATTTATCCGCGGTCGGCCCGGGAACCTCGGCCTTGAAGAGCTGCATTCCTCCGGCGCCCAGGGCCGGTAGGATCGCAAGGGACAGGACCACGATTCCCATGCCGCCGATCCAGTGCATGAGGTCGCGCCAGAACAGTATGCCGGCCGGCTGCTTCTCAATTTCGGCGAGCACACTGGCACCCGTCGTGGTGAAACCCGACATGGCCTCAAAGTAGCAGTCGGTGTACGTCGGAAACGATCCGTAGAGGTAAAACGGCAGGGCGCCGAATCCCGCAGCCAGGATCCAGCTCAGGGTCGTGATGAGAATCCCCTCTTTATGGTTGGCCTCGCCGGTCCGCGATGTGGAGAGGTACATCGTCAGACTGGCGACCAGGGTCGCGCCGGCCGCGAACAGGATCGCCGGAATGTCGTCGGTGCGGTAATACAGGGAGAAGGGGATCGCCGTGAGCATGAAAGGGGCGATGCACACCAGGACCAGCGACGTTCGATTCAGCACCAGGCCAAACCGCACCATGGAACGCCCCTCGTGTCAGGCAAATTGTTTTTCGAGGTCGGGAATAGCGGCTGGGGTGGCAAAGACGACGACGTGATCATCGGGCCGAAAGACGGTGTCTCCGCGGGGAATCACGATTTCGCCGTGATGAACGACTGCGCCGATGATCGCCCCCGACGGGAGCCCGGCGTCACGGATCGCTTTACCTGCGACCCTCGACTGAGGGGTCACCATCATTTCCAGCGTCTCGGCATCGCTCTCCGGCATCTCGAAGATCGAGAGGACCTTCCCCTTTCGGACGTACTTCAGAATGACGCTGGCCGTGAGTGTCCGGGGGCTGATGGCGGCGTCGATCCCCAAATGTGGAAGCAGGTGAAGCAGTTGCGGCCGCTTGATCAGTGCCATCACTTTCTTGGCGCCCTGCTCCTTGGCCAAGAGGGCGGCCAGGATGTTGGTGGCCTCGTCATCCGTGACGGTGACGACGGCGTCCATCGTGGCGATTCCCTCCTCGACCAGCGTGCGGACGTCCGTGCCGTCGCCATGGAGGATCAGGGTCTCCTTGAGCAGTTCGGACAGCTCCTCACAGCGCTCCTGCCGCTGCTCGACGAGCTTCACTTTGAAGCGTTCGGCCTCTAGGAGTTGGGCAACCCGGAGCCCCATGCGTCCGCCCCCGATCACCATCACGCGCTCGACAATACTCTCCTCTTTTCCGAGGAGCGTGAGGATCTCGTTGACCGACTCCCGCTTGCTCACGAAATAGATGTGATCTCCATCGTGGAGCACGGTCTCCCCATCCGGCAGGATCAGTTTTCCATCGCGCAGGACGGCAACGATCAGAAACGGGGCTTTCACGTGAAACGACCGCAAGGTGCGCAACGGCCTGTCCAGGATCGGCGCCCGTGGCGGGACCTGGATGCCCAGCATGCGGACCTTGCCGTCCGCGAACTTGCCCACCTCGGCTGCCGCCGGCGTCTTCACCAGGTCGAGGATCTCCTCGGCCACCACGATGTTGGGATTGATGAGGAGGTCGATGCCGATTCGCTTGCCGCGGCCCAAGAATTCGCTCTCGCTGAAGTCGGGGTCCCGGACGCGCGCGATGCGTGTGACCACGCCGTACTCCTTGGCCAGCAGGCAGGCGACGACGTTCACCTCGTCGATGTCGGCGACGGCGATGAGGATGTCTGCCTCGCGGACTCCCGCCTCCTCCAGGACTCGCGGGGAGGAGCCATTCCCCTCGACAGTCATGACGTCGAGCTCGTCCTGGACCCGCGCTCTGATCGTGGAATTCTGCTCGATCACCACCACATCGTGCGTTTCGCGGCTCAGTCGCTCGGCGATGTGGTACCCGACCTCGCCCGCTCCGATAACGATTGTCTTCATGTCACATCCTCGCGCACTGTTCGTTTCCCTGCATGTGTCTTCGCGGCAAAAAAGGATCCCCTCTGGCGCGCCCGGTTGGCCTTGAGGATTTCTTGACGGACCGCGCCACCCGACGGAACTGCCGCTGTTGTGGGAAAGAGAGGCGCTGGATTCTAACCCGAAGCCCTCGGCCCGCGATGCATCTTTACGGAATCTTGATGCCTATGACGGCAATTTTTATGCCGTCCTGATCTGCGTCGGAGCTGGCGGCGTTGACATCTCCTTGACGCTCAGACAGGCTCTCTTAACGAGCTCTTGATTTGACCTGTGCTGGGGCGGACCGTATCGTGGGCAGCAAGGAGGGACGCCCGATGGACACCGGTCATCATGCGCTCTTGGAGCATCCGAGACGGCGCCAAGCCAGGCCGTACTCGTACCCGTTGGAAGCGACGTGGCCGCGCCGAATTCGACCCCAAGCAAACGCGAAACGGCCGGCACGGCGCGCGCGCGGCCCCGCGTGGATGGCCCTCTATGCGCTGCTTCCGCTCGCGGCGCTGTTGTGTGCGTTCGCCGAGTATGTCTCGCCGAACGGCTGGTGGCGGAGGCTGGCCGAGGGGTTCGTCGCCCTCGTCGTGATCGGCCTGGCGTGGCTCTGGGTCCGAGTGAACCGCAGTGCCCTCAGCCGAATGACATCCGCTCCCGAGTCGGGCACCGTGGCCCACGACCTTACCGTGGAAATCCAAGAGGGCCCGCCCCAGGTGATTCCGCTGGAGTCGCGACGGAGCCGCTCTACAAGGTGATCGTCCGACGTCGGCGGGACTGCGCTGCCAAACCGCCCGCCTTTATCTTTCTCAATCCATGGAAACAACACCGTACCGCACAGCGACGGCTCCCGCCGCCCGCATGACGCCTGCCCGCGCCCTGCTGCTGGGCTTTGCCGGCGTGATTCTGGCCGGTGCCGGACTCCTCACGCTCCCCCTCTCCTCTGCCTCGGGGGAGTCCGCGGGATTCCTCACCGCACTCTTCACGGCCACGTCCGCCGTGTGCGTCACCGGCCTCGTCGTCGTGGACACCGGGACCTATTGGTCTGCCTGGGGCCAGCTTGTCATCATGGTGCTGATTCAAACCGGCGGACTCAGCTTCATGGCCATGGCCAGCCTGTTCTTCCTGCTCATGGGAAAGCGCATCGGCCTGCGCGAGCGCATCCTCATTCGCGAAAGCTTCAACCAATTCGATGTCGCCGGGATGGTTCGCCTCGTGCGGGCGGTCTTGATCTACGCCTTCGGCGTCGAAGCCGTCTTCGCCGTCGTCCTCGCCGCCCGCTGGCTTCCGGAGTTCGGCTGGCCCCGCGCCCTCTGGGTGTCGGCATTTCACACGATCTCCGCGTTCAACAACGCCGGTTTCGACATCATGGGCGATTTCCGCAGCATGAGCGCCTACGTCGATGATCCTGTCGTGAACCTGTGCATCAGCACGCTCTTCATCCTCGGCGGCATCGGGTTCTCCGTCGTGCTCAATCTGTGGGAGCTGCGGGAGCGCCGCCTCTCCACGCACTCGCGTTTGGCGCTGCTGGTCACGGGATGGCTCATCGGGGTCGGGGTTCTGGTCATCGGGCTCCTCGAATGGGCCAACACCCTCGCCCCGCTCAGCGGAACGGGAAAGCTCCTTGGTGCCTACTTCACCGCGGTGACGCCCCGCACCGCGGGTTTCAACACGCTGGACACCGCCGCGCTTCGCCCGGCGACGCAGTTTTTCATCATCACCCTCATGTTCATCGGCGCCTGCCCTGGATCGACGGGTGGCGGCATCAAGACCACCACGTTCGGCCTTTTGGCCGCGACGGTCTGGTCCCAAGGCAAGGGCAGAGAGGATGTGGAAATCCTCGGGCGCCGGATCCCGACCGAGCAGGTGCACAGGGCGTTGGCCGTGACGCTCCTCTCCGGCGGCCTCGTGGCATTTGTTGCTCTACTCTTGACGCTCACGGAATCGACGGATTTCCTCACCATCCTGTTCGAGACCGTGTCCGCCTTCGGGACGGTGGGCCTCAGCATGGGCATCACGCCCAAACTGACAAGGCTCGGACGCCTGCTGATCGTCGGGACGATGTACGCCGGGCGGCTGGGACCACTCACCGTGGCGTTCGCCATCATGCAGCACCGGAAACCGAAGACGCTCCTGCGGCGCGTCGAGGATCGCGTCCTCATCGGATAGGAGGGCTCCGTGAAGCAAGTGGCAGTGATCGGCCTCGGTCGGTTTGGGTCCAGCGTGGCTCGCACCCTCGCCGACTCCGGATGCGAGGTGCTCGCCGTGGACGTGGACGAGGCGCGCGTGAAGGCCATCGCCGACGAGGTCACGGACGCCGTGCGGGCCAACGCGCTGGATGAAGAGGCGCTCCGCGCGCTGGGGTTGCGGAACTTCGAGGTGGTCGTGGTCGCCATCGGCCATGAAGTCCAGGCGAGTATCCTGACTACCGTCCTCCTCAAGGAGATGGGCATCCCGAAGATCGTCGCCAAGGCCCAGGACGACCTCCACGGTCGGGTCCTCCAAAAGGTCGGCGCCGACGTCGTCGTGTACCCAGAGCGGGACATGGGTGTGCGGCTGGCTCACACGCTGATCTCGCGCAACGTCATTGACGAGATCCAGCTCTCCACGGACTACAGCATCCTGGAGATGGCGGCTCCGCGGGGGTTCGTGGGGCACAGCCTGAGGGACCTGGAGCTCCGCCAGCGTTATGGCCTCAGCGTGCTGGCGATCCGGCGGAAGGATCGAATCGTCGTGTCCCCGAACGCCGACCAAGTCGTGGAAGACGGAGACCTCTTAGTGGTCCTCGGCCAACCCGACAAGCTAGCGCCACTCAGCGAGTAACGCGCCAATGCCGCTTCGTTCGCGATGTGCCGCAATCTTTGGTGCGCTCCCGTAGGTTTTGACGCCGCATTGACCCGCTCTCCTGAAATCCTGACGATCTCTTGAGTTGATCGGGCAGACCGGCGACCCTATCGTGTTGTGCAGCAACATAAGGAGGGAGGGAAATCCATGTACGACCTCATCTTCGTTGGCATCACGTTGATCTTTTTCGGCCTGTCGTGGGGTCTCGTCACGCTCTGCGACCGGCTGTAGGGGAGGCGCCGCCGTGGGACTGTATGTGCTTGGAGGCATCGTGGCCCTTGGATTGCTGGCGTATCTGCTTGTGGCCATGCTGAGGCCGGAGGCGCTCTCATGACTGCGAACAGCTACCTCCAGTTGACGCTGTACTTCGGCGTGCTCTTCGCCCTGGTCAAACCCGTCGGAGCGTACATGGCGCGGGTGTACGAGGACAGGCCGATTCTCCTGCGTCGCATACTGTGGCCCGTGGAGCGGATGATGTATCGCGCGGCCGGTATCCGCCCGGACGTCGAGATGGACTGGAGGAGCTATGCCCTCGCCATGCTCGCGTTCAGCATGTTCGGAGTGCTCTCTGTCTATCTGCTGCAGCGGGTCCAGGGATGGCTCCCGCTGAACCCAGAAAACCTGAACGCGGTCGCGCCGCACCTGGCATTCAACACGGCCGCCAGCTTCGCGTCCAACACCAACTGGCAATCGTATGGGGGCGAGACGACGCTGAGCTACCTTATGCAGATGCTCGCATTGACGGTGCAGAACTTCGTCTCGGCTGCCACGGGGATGGCCTGCCTCGTCGCTGTCGTCCGGGGCATCGCGCGGCGCAGCGCGCAGACGATCGGGAACTTCTGGGTCGACCTCGTCCGGTCCGCCCTCTACATCCTCTTGCCTTTGTCCCTCGCGGGCGCCGTCCTGCTCGTGTCACAGGGCGTCGTGCAGACGTTCCAGCCCTACGTCAAGGTGCAGGTCCTTCAGCCGACGACGTACGAAGAGCCGGCGACCGACGAGAAAGGTCAGCCGGTCCTCGACGAAAAGGGTCAGCCCACGATGCGCCAGGCCACCTTGAAGGAACAGGTTGTGGCCGTGGGGCCCGCCGCTTCGCAAATCATCATCAAGCAACTCGGAACCAACGGGGGCGGGTTCTTCAACGTGAACTCCTCCCACCCGTTCGAGAATCCAACTCCGCTTAGCAACGTCGTCGAATTGCTGTCGATCCTGCTGATCCCAGCAGCGCTCTGCTATACCTTCGGCGTCATGGTGAAGGATACGCGGCAGGGATGGGCCATCCTGGCCGCCATGACGCTGATCTTCGTGCCGCTCTTGGCGCTGTGCGTCGGTTCCGAGCAGGCGGGGAATCCCGCGTTCTCCAAAACGGGCGTCGAGATGGCGGCGGGTGACCTCCAAGCCGGCGGCAACATGGAGGGCAAGGAGGTCCGTTTCGGGATAGCCAACTCCACCCTCTGGGCCGCGGCCACGACGGCCGCATCCAATGGCTCCGTGAATTCCATGCACGATTCCTACACCCCGTTGGGCGGGCTCGTACCGATGTGGTTGATGCAGCTTGGTGAGGTGATTTACGGCGGCGTGGGTTCCGGCCTGTATGGGATGCTTGCGTTTACTTTTATCGCCGTGTTCGTGGCGGGCCTCATGGTGGGTCGGACACCGGAGTATCTCGGGAAGAAGATCGAGGACTACGAGATGAAGATGGCAGCCCTGGTCGTCCTGATCCCGCCGATGCTCGTCCTGGGAGGAACGGCCTTAGCGGTCGTCGCGCCGTCGGCTTTGGCGAGCCTGCAGGACAGGGGCGCGCACGGGTTCAGCGAGATCCTGTACGCCTACTCGTCCATGGGCAACAACAACGGAAGCGCATTCGCCGGCTACAACGCCAACATCCCATTCGTCAACACGACCGGTGGTCTCGCCATGCTGATCTCCCGGTTCTGGCTGGTCGTTCCCATGCTGGCCGTCGCCGGCTCGCTCGCCCGGAAGACTCTCGTTCCCCCGGGTGCCGGGACCCTGCCGACGCACACTCCGCTGTTCGTCGTGTTGTTGGCCGGCACCGTCATCCTCGTCGGCGCGCTCACATTCATCCCGGCGCTGGCGCTCGGACCCATCGTCGAGCATCTCCAGATGCTCGCCCTGAAGTGAGGCGACGCTCCCATGCCTACGCACGCGCAGGTTCGTCCCCTATTCGATCCCGCGATCGCGGGGCAGGCGGCGATCGACTCGTTCCGGAAGCTGACACCCCAGCGCCAGGTCCGGAACCCGGTCATGTTCGTGGTCTACGTGGGGTCGATCCTCACCACGCTCTTGTTGCTCCAGGCCGTCTTGGGCAAAGGCGAGGCGCCGCCGTGGTTCATCCTGATGGTCGCCGTGTGGCTGTGGTTCACGGTGCTCTTCGCGAACTTCGCTGAGGCGATGGCCGAGGGTCGCGGCAAGGCGCAGGCTGCGTCTCTCCGCAAGGCGCGGCGAGATGTCCAAGCCAAACGCCTGTCGGCGCCGCAGCGGGAGGCCGTCTATACCCTCGTCCCCAGCGCTGCCCTGCGCAAGGGGGATGTCGTCCTCGTCGAGGCGGGAGACACGATCCCGGCGGACGGTGACGTGATCGACGGCATCGCATCGGTAAACGAGGCCGCCATCACCGGCGAGAGTGCCCCGGTCATCCGCGAAAGCGGCGGCGACCGCTGCGCGGTAACCGGAGGGACCCAGGTTCTCTCTGACTGGATCGTCGTCCGGGTGACGGCCGATCCCGGGGAGACGTTCGTCGATCGCATGATTGCCATGGTGGAGGGGGCGAGGCGGCAAAAGACGCCCAATGAGATCGCGCTGGACATCCTCCTCGCGGCCTTGACCATTGTGTTCCTGCTCGCCACGGCCACGCTCCTCCCGTATTCGATTTACAGCGTCCAGGCGGCAGGGCAGGGGACGCCCATCACGGTCACCGTGCTCGTGGCACTGCTGGTCTGCCTGATCCCCACGACGATCGGGGCGCTCCTCTCGGCCATCGGCATCGCCGGGATGGATCGCATGATCCAGGCCAACGTCGTTGCCATGTCGGGGCGCGCCGTGGAGGCGGCGGGGGATGTGGACGTCCTGCTGCTGGACAAGACGGGGACCATCACGCTTGGCAACCGACAAGCTACGGCGTTCCTGCCCGCCCAGAACGTCGCCGAGCCCGATCTTGCCGATGCGGCGCAGCTCGCATCCCTGACCGATGAGACGCCGGAGGGGCGGTCCATCGTGATCCTGGCCAAGCAGAAGTACCGCATTCGGGAGCGGGACATACAGGGCTTGGGGGCGAAGTTCATTCCCTTCAGTGCCCACACGCGCATGAGCGGTGTGGATCTGGATGGCCGGCACATCAGGAAAGGGGCCGCCGATGCCGTGGAAGCCTACGTGAACTCGTGCGGCGGGGAGTTCCCGCCGTCCGTCCGGGCCAGCGTGGATCGAATCGCCAGGGAAGGCGGGACCCCTCTCGTCGTGACCGAGGGACCGCGGGTCCTGGGTGTCATCCAGCTCAAGGACATCGTCAAGGGAGGCATCCGGGAGCGCTTCGCGCAGCTCAGGCAGATGGGCATCAAGACGGTCATGATCACCGGCGACAATCCGCTCACGGCGGCGGCTATCGCCGCCGAGGCCGGCGTGGATGACTTCCTTGCGGAAGCCACGCCCGAGGCGAAACTCAAGCTGATCCGGCAGATCCAAGCGGAGGGCCGGCTGGTGGCCATGACGGGGGACGGGACGAACGACGCCCCTGCGCTCGCGCAGGCCGATGTCGCGGTCGCCATGAATACCGGAACCCAGGCGGCCAAGGAAGCGGGGAACATGGTGGACCTCGACAGCAACCCGACGAAGTTGCTCGAGGTGGTGGAAATTGGAAAGCAGATGCTCATGACGCGCGGCGCCTTGACGACGTTCAGTATCGCCAACGACGTGGCGAAATACTTTGCCATCATCCCGGCCGCCTTCGCCACCACCTATCCGGTGTTGGACGCGCTGAACATCATGCGGCTCGCCTCGCCGCAGAGCGCGATCCTCTCGGCGGTGATCTTCAATGCCCTGATCATCATCGCCCTGATCCCGCTGGCGCTGAGAGGTGTGCAATATCGACCGCTCGGCGCCGCCGCTGTTCTGCGTCGCCACCTGTGGATCTACGGAGTGGGTGGCGTGCTGATTCCTTTCCCGGGTATCAAGCTGGTGGACATGCTGTTGGCCGCCATCGGCTGGGCGTAGCGAGCAGGGACAAGGGACTTGGGGTTGGGGATTTGGGATAGAATAGGGGGCTTCTCATGCTAAGTCAGCTGCGGACTGCAACGATGATGTTGTTGTCGCTCACAGTACTCACAGGGTTTATCTACCCGCTGGTCGTGACGGGTATCGCGCAGGTCGCGTTTCCGCGTCAGGCCAACGGCAGCCTGATCATGAAGGACGGCAAGCCCATCGGCTCGGAACTCATTGGCCAGCCATTCGACGACCCGAAGTACTTCTGGAGTCGTCCGTCGGCGACGGGTCCCTTCCCATACAACGCCGGCGCGTCGTCGGGCTCCAACCTCGGTCCCACGAACCCCGATCTCCTCAAGGCGGTGGCGGACCGCGCCGACGCGTTGAAGAAGGCCGACCCGGAAAATACAGCGCCCGTTCCGGTGGACCTTGTCACTGCCTCCGGAAGCGGCCTGGATCCTCACATCACGCCCGCCGGCGCCTTCTTCCAGATCCCGCGAGTGGCCAAGACGCGCGGGATTTCCGAGGAGCGCCTCCGAGGGGTGGTGGCCGAATATACCCAGGGTCGATATTTTGGAATCCTTGGGGAGCCGCGCGTGAACGTCCTGCAACTCAATCTCGCGTTGGATGCGCAACACTAGCCCCTGTGCTACACTCCCTGACGAGCGGGAGCCGAACATGGCGGTCCGCTCAGGAGTGTAAAAGTGGCGCAGAATTCCCGACCTGACCCCGATGCCCTCCTCGACCGGGTGAAGGAAGAGGAGGTTCGCTCTCGCCGCGGACGCCTGAAGGTCTTCCTGGGCGCGGTGGCCGGAGTCGGGAAGACGTACGCCATGCTCCAGGCCGCACGCGAGCGGAAGAGCGACGGCGTCGACATGGTGGTCGGCTGGGTGGACACCCACGGCCGCGCCGAGACAGAGGCTCTACTGTCAGGGCTCGAAGTCCTTCCTCGTCGCCCCATCGAGTACCGCGGTCAAACCCTCCGAGAGTTCGACCTGGACGTCGCGCTCAAGCGGCGGCCCACGTTGATCCTTGTTGATGAACTCGCCCACACGAATGCCCCCGGAAGTCGCCATGCCAAGCGCTGGCAGGACGTCGCCGAACTGCTCGACGCCGGCATCCACGTCTACACGACGGTCAATATCCAGCACCTGGAGAGCCTGAACGACGTGGTGGCCCAGATCACGGGGATTGTGGTCCGCGAGACCCTGCCGGACTCCGTTCTCGAGCAGGCCGACGAGGTGGAACTGATCGACCTCCCACCCGAGGATCTCATCCAGCGCCTCAAGGAAGGAAAGGTCTACGTTCCCGAGCAGGCCGCCGAAGCCACACGGAGCTTTTTCCGGAAAGGAAACCTGATCGCCCTTCGCGAGCTGGCGCTGCGCCGCACCGCAGACCGTGTGGACGTGCAGATGCGCGACTACATGCGTGACCACGCCATCCACAAGACCTGGCCGGTGACGGAAAGAATCATTGCCTGCGTGGGCGCCGGCCCCCACTCCGTGCGGGTCGTTCGCGCGGCCAAGCGTTTCGCCGACACGCTTCGGGCCGAGTGGATCGTCGCCTACGTCGAGACGCCAGCCCACGCGAGGCTCAGCGACGCGGACCGGGCGCGCGTCGCCGAGACGCTGCGCCTCGCAGAGCAACTCGGCGCCGAGACGGTGGTGCTAACCGGCCACGGGGTGAGCGAAGAGATCCTGGCGCATGCGCGGCGCCGAAACGTCAGTAAGATCGTCGTCGGGAAACCCGCGTACCGTCGCTGGCGACACCTGCTCGTCGGCACCATCGCGGACGAGCTGATCCGTGGAGCGGGCGAGACGGATGTGTATGTGATCAGCGGGGAGGAGTCGGCCAATGTCCCATATGCCGCCCCTCGTCTGCGTCGGGGCGTCGCCTGGCTCCCGTACGTTCGCGCTGCCGGGATCGTCGCGCTGTGCACCGGTCTCGCCTGGATCATGTTCCCCTCCTTCGATCTGTCCAACCTGATCATGGTCTATCTGCTCGGCGTGGTCCTGGTGGCCTCTCGGTCAGGGCCCGGCCCGTCCATCGCCGCCTCGATCCTCAGCGTCGCCGCGTTCGACTTTTTCTTCGTCCCGCCATTCCTGACGTTCCACGTGAGCGACACGCAGTATCTCGTGACGTTCGCGGTGATGCTGGTCGTTGCCCTCGTCATCAGCGGATTTACGGTGCGGATCCGCTGGCTCGCCGAGGCAGCCGGTCAACGCGAGCGGCGGACCGCGGCCCTGTACGCCTTGAGTCGCGAGTTGGCGGGGACGCGCGGCGTCGCCGGCATCCTCGAGGCGGCCGCCCGGCATATCGCCGAGGTATTCCGCAGCCGGGTCATGGTTTTCCTCCCGGACAAATCGGGGGCGTTGACGCCCCAGGCGAGCTCGGGACGGTACGAGCTCGACGCCACGGAGATGGGCGTGATCCGCTGGGTCTTTGAACACAACCAACCCGCAGGGCGGGGCACCGGCACCATTCCCGGCGCCAAGGCTCTCTATCTACCCCTGGCGGCCTCGCGAGGGTCCGTCGGCGCCATCGGCGTCCGGCCCAACGATGGCCACGTTCTGGAGACCCCCGAACAGCTCCACCAGCTGGAAACCTTCGCCACCCAGACCGCCATTGCCGTCGAGCGGGGTCTGCTCGCGGAGGAGGCCCACACGGCCCAGGTGCGGGTGGAGACAGAAAAACTCCGCAGTTCGCTTCTGAGCTCCGTCTCCCACGATCTCCGCACCCCGTTGGCCGCCATTACCGGGGCCGCCAGCAGCCTCTTGCAGAACGAGCCGTCGTTGGACTCCGACACCCGCCGAGAGCTCACCGAGACCGTCCGAGACGAGGCGGACCGCCTGGGGCGCCTGGTCCAGAACCTCTTGGATATGACGCGCCTGGAATCCGGTGCCGTGGTGGCGCGAAAGGAGTGGCACGCACTGGAAGATGCGCTGGGCCCCGCCCTCCAGCGGCTGGGACCCGCGCTCCGGGAGCGCCAGGTCTCCATTCGGATTCCGGAAGACCTTCCCCTGGTCCCGATAGACGACGTCCTGGTGGAGCAGGTTCTCATCAATCTCCTGGATAACGCCGCGAAGTACACACCCGGCACGACGCCCATCGAAATCTCGGCGGCCTTCAAGGACGGCGCCGTGGAGGTCGCGGTCGCCGATCGGGGCACCGGACTTGGCCCAGAGGACGTCGGCCGCGTCTTCGACAAGTTCTACCGCGGCGGCAAGCCGTCGGGGCGCGGCGCCGGTCTCGGGCTCCCGATTTGTCGGGGGTTCATCGAGGCGCACGGCGGCCGAATCTGGGCGAGCAACCGACCCGAAGGTGGAGCTGTCTTTCGGTTCACCCTGCCCGTGACAGGCACCCCACCCGACGTGAGGAGCGAAGATGGCTAACGCGCCCGATGCCGCACCCGACACCACCCGCGCCGCCAAGGAGCGGCCCGAGGCCGGGCCGACGGTGGTCGTCATCGAGGACGAGCCGCAAATTCGGAGGTTCCTGAGGGCGTCGCTGACCACCCAGGGCTTCCGCCTTGTCGAAGCGGTGACGGGGGAGGACGGACTGGCCCAGGCGGCAACCCGACAGCCCGAGATCATCATCCTGGATCTCGGCTTGCCGGACATGGACGGCCTCGATGTCATCCGCCGACTCCGGGAATGGACCGCCGTTCCCATCATCGTCCTGTCGGCACGAGGCCAGGAGCGCGACAAGATCGCGGCCTTGGATGCCGGGGCGGACGACTACGTGAGCAAGCCGTTCGGCGTGGGCGAGCTTCTGGCCCGGATGCGGGTCGCGCTGCGGCATGCGGCCATCGGGACACAGGATGCCGGGGAGCCGGTCTTTTCCGTCGGGGACCTCTCGGTGGATCTGGTTCGTCGTCACGTCCAGATCGCCGGCCGGGAGGTCCACCTCACACCCATCGAGTACCGCTTGCTGACCACACTGATCCGCCATGCCGGGAAGGTCATGACGCACAACCAGCTCCTGACGGACGTCTGGGGGCCCAACCAAGCCGACCAAGCCCATTATCTGCGCGTCTATGCGGCGCAACTTCGGCGAAAACTGGAGGCTGATCCCGCTCGGCCTCGGTACCTCCTCACCGAGCCGGGCGTGGGTTACCGGTTGGCCGCCGAATAGTCGTAGCCGCCCTCGATTTCCGTCCCCGCACGTTCCACGCGCCCCTCTGACACGTATCCTCCAGAGTTGTTTCCCGCCCTCAGCTTGACAAGTCACACGGCAAGACCTAGCATCCCGCGTCGGATGCGGGATGCCCCCCGCCACCCTGCGAGAAAAACACATGCCGAGTTCCCTGAAGCGCATGTTCCTTGGCCATCCGCTCGCCAGTGCGGAGGCGCGCCACGAGCGGCTATCCAAGATTCCGGCGCTCGCCATCTTCGCCTCGGACAACCTGTCCTCCGTCGCGTACGCGACGGAGGAAATCCTGCTGGTGCTCGTCCTGGCCGGGTCGGTTGCCCTCTCGTATTCGCCTCCCATCGGAATCGCCATCGGACTCCTGACGGCCATCGTGGCCAGTTCCTACTGGCAGACGATCCACGCGTACCCCTCGGGCGGCGGGGCCTACGTCGTGGCCAAGGAGAACCTCGGAGTCTACCCGGGGCTCGTGGCCGGGGCGGCGCTCTTGGTGGACTACGTCCTCACGGTCTCCGTGAGCGTGGCCGCCGGCGTGGCAGCCATCACGGCCGCCTTTCCGACCCTGTACCCGGCGCGGGTCGGAATCTGCGTGGCGCTGGTCCTCCTGATCATGCTCGCCAACCTCCGAGGCATCCGCGAGACGGGCCGGGTCTTTGCGCTACCCAGTTACTGGTTCATCGCGTGCCTGGGCCTCCTTCTGGCGGGTGGCTTTTACAAGCTCGTGACGCAGGGGACGCCGCCGAGCGCCGAGATGGTCCCCGCGCACGAACCCCTCACGGTGTTCCTGGTCCTACGGGCCTTCGCCTCGGGGTGCGCCGCCCTGACAGGGATCGAGGCGGTGGCGAACGGTGTCCAGGCCTTTAAGCCACCCGAGTCTCGGAACGCGGGGATCACGCTGGCCTGGATGGCCTTCATCCTTGGCAGCTCGTTTCTCGGTGTGACGTTCTTGGCGCACTATTTCCATGTCGTCCCCCGCGAAGGGGAGACGGTGGTATCGATGCTGGCCGGCCTGATCTTTGGGCGGACGTGGGTGTACTACATGATCCAGGCCGCGACCGCGATCATCCTCGTTTTGGCCGCCAACACCAGTTTCGCCGGGTTTCCCATGCTCGCATCCATGCTGGCCGCCGACGGATTCCTCCCTCGTCAAATGGCACATCGCGGGGACCGGTTGGTGTTCAGCAACGGAATCGTCCTGCTGGCGGCGATCGCGAGTCTGCTCTTGGTGCTTTTCGGGGGCAGCACACACGCCCTGATTCCGCTGTACGCCGTGGGAGTGTTCACCGCCTTCACGTTTTCTCAAGTTGGGATGGTGCGGCACTGGTGGACGGAACGGGGGCGACGCTGGTCATTGAAGACGGCAATCAACGGAGTCGGAGCCTTCGCCACGACGATCGTGGTGCTCGTGATCGGCGTCACCAAGTTCACGCACGGCGCTTGGATGGTCATCCTCCTGATTCCGCTCATTGTCCTCATCCTCCGGCGTATTCGCGACCACTACAACCAGGTGGCGGCGAAACTCTCCTTGGAAGGTGCTCGCCGCCCCCGGATCGGGAAGAATCCGGTCGTGGTCCTGGTGGCGGGGCTCCACAAGGGCGTCGTGGAGGCGCTGGAATACGCGCGATCCATCTCGCCCAACGTGACCGCCCTCACCGTGGACCTGGATCCGACGCAGACCACCAAGCTCCGGCTGAGGTGGGCGGAATGGGCGCCCGACGTCCCCCTGGTGGTTCTGGACTCTCCCTACCGATCGATTATCCGGCCGCTCCTGGAGTACATTGACCGAATGGAGCGCCAAGGTGAGGGACGCTACCTCACAGTCGTCATCCCCGAGTTCGTCCCCTCGCGCTGGTGGGAGCATCTCCTGCACAACCAAACCGCCCTGCTCATCAAGGCCGCCCTGCTCTTCCGGCCCGGCAAAGTCAGCGTCAGCGTGCCCTATCACCTCGGCGATTGACACTCGCCCAAATCTCCGGATAAGTTTCAAGGCCTATCACGCGATCTGAAGCGTAGGCGCTTGCCGACAGGTGAAACGCATCACTCCCCAGGGAATGACCCAGCACCCATTGGGTGAGCGAACGGTCGCGTCCAATTCTCCGGATTGCGGCATCTGATATGGACGGGATTCATGGGGCGATTACACTCGTATCAGTTAGCCGGAGATTTGGGACTCGTGGGTGCGCTTGACCCCGGAATGCCAGGCCCGTAGAATGCCGCGAAATGCCTCGACATGATTTTCGAACTCCACATCGTTCATTCCCGCGCGCTGCGGCAGCGGTCCTCGCCTGGGGAATGCTCCTCCTCCTCCTTGGGCTGGGTGCGCCTATCTCCGCTTTGCCGGCAGAGGTCCACTTCACCCCCGATGGCGGCATCCGCCGGCACTTGCTCGACGCCATCCAAGACTCGCGGCAACGGATTGATGTGGCGGTGTTCCACATCACCTCCACCGAGCTCGCCCGGGCGCTCACATCCGCCAAAACGCGGGGCGTCCGCATCCGCATCCTCACCGACCACGAGAAGGCGAGGTTGGACGGGCCGGCCATGCGGATCTTTCGAGCGGCCGGTCTGTCGGTTCGAGTTCTGGGGGTACGTGAACAGAGCCTCATGCATCACAAGTTTGCCATCTTCGACGACCGGCTGGTGGCCACGGGTTCGTACAATTGGACCCAGTCGGCAGAGCGGGCCAACTACGAGAACCTCATCCTCCTGGACGACCCCACGGTGGTCGCCCGGTTCACAGAGGAGTTCCAGCGCCTCTGGCGGTTGTCCAGAGAGTAAGCACAACTTCTCCGGATCTCGCATCGCTACGCCGAAAATTCTTGCGAACCGCCTGATGGTCTGTTACTAGAGAGCACGTTGCGCTCGGAAAGCAGCGAAGAAAATTGGCGGGTCCGGGAGGTTGAATGCAGCGTTCCGTCGGATGGTCCCTCGTGACGACGATTCTGGCCGGCACGCTCCTCGTCGCCTCCCCGCGGCCGGCTGCGGCCGATGTCACACCCCCGCAAAACCCCCACTTCCCCACACCCGTGGCTCTCACCCCCAACGTCGCCTTCTGGAAGCAGATCTACACCGAGCACGGCGTCGGGGATTTCGTCTTGCACGACCGGGACAACCTGGGCGTGATCTACGGCGTCGTGCGCGTCGCGGAGCAGGCAAACCAGATCCGGGCAGAGCAGCTGGCCAAGCCCGAGATTGACCGCGCTCGGGGAAACTACAGAGAGGCGCTCCTGCGTCTCGCCGACGGTGCCAGCCCCGAGGACCTCGGACCCGAGGGGCGCCGAGCGGCGGACCTGTGGCGGTGCCCCTGCGGCCCCGAGAGTCTGCGGCGCGCCGCCGACAACATCCGCGTCCAGCAAGGATTGCGCGAGAAGGTGGATGAGGGGTTGCGGAGGGCGCGCGGCTTGCTGCCGAAGATCGTGACCATCCTTCAGCGGCACGAGGTGCCCGTGGAGCTGGCCGCTCTTCCCCTCGTGGAGTCTACGTACAACCCCGCGGCGTACTCCAAAGCGGGAGCGGCGGGCCTCTGGCAGTTCATTCGATCGACCGGAAAGCAGTATGCTCTGGTCAGAGGCCGACGCGATCACCGTCGCGACCCAGTGCGCGCCACCGAGGCCGCCGCCCGCCTGCTCCGCAACAACTACGAGGCGCTTGGCTCCTGGCCGCTGGCCATTGTCGCGTACAACCACGGCCACGCCGGGATCCAGGCGGCCAGCGCGGCCGTGGGCAGCACGGCCATCGAGGACATCGTCGCTCGCTACACCGGCCCCCGCTTCGGATTCGCCTCGAAGAACTTCTACGCCGAGTTCCTGGCCGCCCTGGATGTCGTCCATCCGCTGATCGGTGGCCGCGGCAAAGCGCACGAGGCCAAAGGCCGACGGCGCAGCACGCAGCAGGCAGCGCTACCTCACCAGCCGCCGGCCGTCGTCCTCGCCCCGCCGGCGCCTACCCCTGTTCCCGCGGCGGTCGAGGCGGCCCCGGCGATCGAGGCGCCCGCGGCGCCCGTGCCTGCACCGCAGGCGGAGGAGCCGTCCGCATCCGATCAGCCCCTCACGGATCCGGATGCGACGCTGACCCCGACGGATCCGCCGGCCGATGCCGTCGAGGCCCCTGCGGCGCCCGAGACTGTGCCGCTCCCCGAGCAGACGGTCGCCTCCGAGCACTCCTCCGTGGCCGCAGATCTCGCCGCGCCTCCGCCACCACCCGCGTCGGAGGAAAGCACGACGCTCCTGCCTCCGGAAGACGATGCGTCTCCGCACGCCGCAACGCCTTCCGAGACCCAGACGGCGGAGCCGCCGGAGATCACGTTTCCCTAAACGGATTCGCCCCGCGGTTGACGCCCCTCTCACGCTTCCCCGCACGTCTCCTTGACCGAAAGGCCTTGACCGACTCAGGGCACGGCTGTTATGGTCCCCCTCGTTTTCGTCGACGAAACCGGCCCGGCCCGCCGGTTCGGTTGGTGCCCGTTTGACCCGCATGTCGCGGGATGCCGGAGGGGGGATCACTGCCATCATGCGGCACACCGGTGCTGAAGTCGTTTGGGAGTGTTTGATCCGCGAGGGGGTCGACGTCGTCTGGGCCTATCCGGGCGGCGCGGCCCTGCCGATCTTCGACGCGCTCGCCAAGTATCCGCAGATTCACCACGTGCTCGTCCGTCACGAGCAAGCCGCGGCACA
>Ga0316616_100000099_pt1 | contig 20792 bp, 22 predicted proteins | sample OWC_Aug_M1_C1_D1_FD_207660 | JGI IMG/M metagenome (GOLD analysis project Ga0316616, IMG submission 207660) | Wetland soil microbial communities from Old Woman Creek delta, Ohio, United States - OWC_Aug_M1_C1_D1_B | ecosystem: Environmental > Terrestrial > Soil > Wetlands | place: USA: Ohio... | reverse complement strand
ACCGAGAACAACCGCGACACCTTCACCTACCAGGCGACGGATGCGAACGGCAACACGGTGACCAACACCATCACCATCGATATCATCGACGATGTACCGACTGTTGTGAATAAGTCCGATCTGATCTATTCCAGCTCGAGCAATGACGGGCCAGGTCCGCTGCTTGGCGGTACCGGAGTTTTCGAGTACAAGATCGGGGCTGACCGCCATACAAGCTACACTTCGTCCAACTCCGATTTCTCAGCCATCACATTGACTGGAACGGTGGGTGGAGTGAATATTAGTGGTACACCCACCGTATCATGGGCTTCCGAAACTGATAGCACGGCGGTCTTTAACATCAGCTTTAGTTATGCACCGAACTCATTGGATCCGACTGTCACAACTTCAGCGACAGGGACGCTAACCTTTGATAAGGTGGCTGGAACCTACACTGTGGAGTTGGCTGCCCCCATCCAGAGCGTCACAACCCTGCAAACCAGTGGCGGATTGTCATTTACGGGTTATCACTTGGACACGTCAACACCGGATGCGACACAGCCCGATATTATGACGACCAAACTGTCCGATAATTTCTACGTTCAGTTCACCGGTGACCACACCGTAGGTGGAAATACCCCCGTACCGTTGTCAGCCGGTGGCAATAATGCTTTTGTGGCCGGGGAAACATTCGCGGCAGCGGATACTTGGGTGAGCGTTTCCGGCTCGGCCAATGGCGTGGCGGGTGACACCCTCCAAAGGGGCGAAGTGCTGGATTTCAACTTCTATTCCAATAATCCGACCGGGATGACTACAGGAAATACGGTTGCTACGGCTTCTTCCATGTTCTTGCGTCTCGATGGCTTTGGCGGTGAGGATTTTGTGGTGGTTCTGAAGTTGGCAGATCCCAACAACCTGTCTATTACAACAACCGTTGCCATTACCGTGCAGGGCAGTGACGTATATACCAATGCCGATACGCTTCCTACTGGCTACACTAACCTGGTGCCGCTCGATTCTAATGATGGTCTGGTGATCATTGATCCGAATGATTATCTTGCCGCAGCGCACACAGTGGATGGCGTGACTAACACGGTTAACTGGGTGATCACCGGGGCGCAGGTCGTTACTTCGGTGGAAGGAATTTCCGGTAGCGGTGTTGACCTGCAAAAGGCTCCTGGTATAGCAGGCGCCAGTGGGGATGATACAACGGTGTTTACTGCTGCTGATACCGATTCGGACGTGGTCAAGGTTTCCGATATCGGTATCACCACGAGCAATACCTCCACGGCGGATGCGAACCTGAAGTTTAACGTAAGTGTCGTGGATGCTGACGGTGATATCACAGCAACTCAAACGTTGAACGTTACGATTGAGGGTAGTCACACCTTTGTTGGTTTGGATGGTGTTGTTGAATCGATTACAGGCACTTCTTCAGGCAACGATATCCTGACCGGCGGTACTGGTTCCGATATCTTCCACTGGAACACTGGCGATACCGGCCAGGATACCATTACCGATTTCAGCAAGGGGCCTGTCGGTAGCGGCGGCGATGTGCTGAACTTGACGGACCTGCTGCAAGGGGAACATCAGACCGTTGCTTCACTGGCGGATGGCGGTTACCTGAGCTTCAGTTACAGTGGCGGCAATACCACCATTACGATTGATGCGAATGGTACGACAGGAGTTGGAGGTTCTGGTCAGACCATCGTACTGCAAGGGGTTGATTTGACGGCCGGAAACACGCTAAGTGCACAGGATATTGTCACGAATCTTCTGAATGACCATCAGTTAAAAACTGATGCCTGATCCTGTTTCAAACCGAAACGACAGGCGCCCTCGGGCGCCTGTTTTTTTGCCTCGATGAACCAGAGTTGCTCTAGTGGTAATCGTCTTCGCGTTGGTGCCGGATGGCTAGAATAGTGACCGTTTCGTTGTCTTCGATCTCGAACAAGGCTACATAGCCAGATGCGCCGAAGGGGGTCACCAGTTCGCGCAGAAATGGGTTGTCAGACAAGGCCTTACGGCATGTAAACGGCAACTCACGCAGAAACCCGATGCTCTGGTTGATTGCTTCGCGCGCCCGTCGGGCGGCTTGCATATCCCGCTCCAGAATGAATTGGTAGAGCCGTACCAAGTCGTCCCTGGCTGCTTTGGTGTATCGAACCCGATAACTCAAGAATCAGCCGTGGTTTCTGCTTGGCTTAGCATGGCGTCCAACTCGCGGATGACCTCTTCGGCCGGGATGTATTCACCGGTACGTCGCGCTTCATCACGCGAATCCAGCCCCCGAGTGATGAACTCTTGTTGAAGCCGGCGGCGTTGAATGTTGGCGCGTAAGGATTGCTCTACGAAGCCGGATAAGGTCTCACCATTTTGCAAGACGTTTTCGGCGGCGCGCCGTAGTTCCGGATCAACTCGCAACGAAGGGATTGAAGCAGTTTTCATGACAAACTCCTTTGCATCGCATTTGCGTTGCAGTATGGCTGATTTTCAGGATGAAGGCAATACGGAGAAAACAGGGTCTTGCATGTTTGATCCTAATTTCAAGTTGAAACGACAGGTGAGCTTACCCCTGAATTTCGGATACCAGCTTAGCTGGAGATGGAAAGGTTAAGGGCGGTGAGGCCTACGTCCTGAACTTTTAGGCTTCGCGTAAGCTTGCATTGATTTAATGCTCCCATCACAGGGCGAAATGCTCTGTGCTATCTCCCCCTGATATGGCAGCCTTACTCCCTTTGGCTGCCATTTTTTTTACCCGCAAGTGATAGCCCTGGCGAACAAGTGATTTGTCGCAATTACTTGGGCGCCACCAGGCAGTTGAGCGACACCGTACTGAAGTACTGGTTATCCGTCAGCCGTCCGGCCACTTTGGCTTCGGCCTCGGCAAGCGCGGTTCCATGCTCGAAAAAAGAGTGCGGCAAATAGACTTCAGCTTCAACCTTGCCGCCGATATAGTGAAATACCACCCGCTGTGGCTCAGGCAGGCCATCGAGTAACGGTGCCAGATGTATCAGCAAGCTTTCGCGCCCTGGCATGCGCAGGGAATTGGCATCATGTTCAAGATCATCCTCAGGATCGACATGCACCAGCACATCTGCCACCATCGGATGGCTTTTCAGGACGCGCCCTCGTGCGCGTTCCGCAATGCTGTGGCCTTCCGACACGCTGATACGCGGATCGACCAGAATATGCGCATCTACCAGGGCGCGGTGTGCCATACGACGGGTACGCAATTCGTGCAGGCTTTCTATCCCCGGGGTGTCGACCAGGGTCTGGCGGATACTGTCGACTTCCTCGATTGAAAGCCCGGCATCAATCAGTTCCTGGAAGGCATCCCAGGCAAACACGATGCCCATGCGCACAATCATGAAGCCAACCACAATCGCCGCCACCGAGTCGGCATACACAAATCCCATCAGGTTGCCGCTGATGCCTACCGCCACCACCAGCGATGAGGCGGCATCCGAACGCGCATGCCAGGCATTGGCAATGAGCATGGGGGAACGCAACCGCTCGCCCACGTGCAGCATGTAGCGGAACAAGCCTTCCTTGGCGACAAGGGCGATGCCCGCCACCCATAGTGCAAGCGGGGCTACGGGGGGCAGGTTTTCGATGTTCTGCAGCTTCACCGCCGCAGCCACCATGATGGCGCCGCCAGTTGCCGCGAGGATGGCGCCCAATGCAAATGAAGCCGCCGTCTCCACACGGCCGTGGCCATAGGGATGCCCTTCGTCAGCAGGATCCTTGCTGTGATGGCTTGCCACCAGCACCAGAAAATCACACACGAGGTCAGACAACGAGTGCATGCCATCCGCGATCAAACTTTGGGAATGGGCAAAGAAACCGGCCGTTATTTGCGCCAGGGTCAGTACGATATTGACCACTACACTGACCCAGGTGGATCGGCTGGTCAAGGCATGACGCTGCGGGTCATCATAGGGGATATTGGCTTGCTTTTGGCTGCTCATGGAGGGTGCATTCTGTTTGGGTGATCAGTCGATTTTTCCTTGGCCGGAATCAAGGATTTTGGAAAAGTTCTCGCGTTGGGGCTGGGCAAGCTGATTGATGAAGAGATTCAAGCCTGCAAGAGTGCCCATTAACCAAACGACGCGCGCACCGACTTTAATCACATCCAGATTGGCCCCTTTGCGAAAACTCAGGGTAAATACGCCCACATCACCGGGCTGAGGGGGACGGCGGCCCGGGGCAATAAAACCGTTGCATTTCATCTCGGCACCGTCCGCCGAAAGGTTGCGTGTCTGCCCGGAGAATACAGTGCCTCCCCCGCGCTCCAGTGAACATGGAAGGCTCAATTTGACACGGGTACTGGCTCGGTTGACCATGCGAGGCCCCTAGTGCTTGTGGGACTTTTGTCCGTGCATGTGATCAAGCAGACTATAGTAATTTGAAGGGGTGAGCACGGTCTGGAAGGCTTCCGGAAGCATGTCGGGATAGTCCTTGCTGTAGTGGAGGCCGCGGCTTTCGTGGCGTTCCAGTGCGCATTTGACGATCAGTTCGGCCACCTGCAGCAGATTCCGCAGTTCGATCAGGTTATTGTTGATGCGGAAATGGCTGTAGAACTCGTGGACTTCGTCGCGCAACAAATGAATGCGGTGCAAAGCCCGTTCAAGGCGCTTGTCGGTGCGGACGATGCCTACATAGTTCCACATGAATCGGCGCAGTTCATCCCAGTTCTGGGTGATGACGATCTCTTCATCTGCATCCGTCACCCGGCTTTCATCCCAGTCCGGCAGTTCCGGCAATTCCGTATCGGGTTGGGCGAGCATATCTCGGGCCGCGGCATTGGCAAATACCAGGCATTCCAGCAAGGAGTTGCTGGCGAGGCGGTTGGCGCCATGCAAGCCGGTGCATGCCGTTTCCCCAATGGCGTAGAGGTTTGGCAGGTCGGTGCCCCCGGCATGGTCGGTCATGATGCCGCCGCAGCTGTAGTGAGCTGCCGGGACGACTGGTATGGGCTGGCGTGTGATGTCGATGCCAAGCTCCAGGCAGCGGCGGTGAATGTTTGGGAAGTGCGACATCACGAAATCGGCAGGGCGGTGCGAGATGTCCAGATAGACGCAGTCGAGGCCACGTTTCTTCATTTCGAAGTCGATGGCGCGTGCAACGATATCGCGCGGAGCGAGTTCTTCGCGTTGGTCATGCGCCGGCATGAAGCGCGTGCCATCCGGCAGCTTGAGCAGGCCGCCTTCGCCGCGGACCGCCTCGGTGATGAGGAATGACTTGGCTTGCGGATGATATAGGCAGGTGGGATGAAACTGCACGAATTCCATATTCGCCACCCGGCACCCTGCACGCCATGCCATGGCAACGCCGTCGCCAGTCGCAACATCGGGATTGGTCGTGTAAAGATAGACCTTGCCGGCACCGCCGCTGGCGAGTGTGGTGTGCTGCGCAGCGATAGTAAGGACTTTGCCTTTGGCTTTGTCCAGCACATAGGCGCCAAGGCAGCGGTCCTTGCGCCTGCCGAGTTTGCGGGCGGTGATGAGGTCGATGGCGATATGCTCTTCCAGCAGCGTGATGTTGGGGTGAGCCTGAACTTTGGCGGCCAGCGTTTCCTGCACTGCATGGCCGGTAGCATCGGCGGCGTGGATGATGCGGCGCTTGCTGTGGCCGCCTTCTCGGGTCAGGTGGTAGCCGCTGTCGTCGTCTTCGCGCGTAAAGGGCACTCCCTGTTCGATCAGCCATTCTATGGTTTCACGGCCGCGCTCGACCACGAAGCGCGTGACTTCCGGGTCGCACAGTCCCGCGCCGGCGATCAGCGTGTCCTGAATGTGGGCTTGGAGCGAATCGTCATCCGTCAGCACGGCGGCAATCCCACCTTGCGCCCAGCTGCTCGCGCTGTCATTGAGCTGGCGCTTGGTGACCAGACAGACTTTCTTGTGGGGCGCCAGTTGCAGAGCCAGTGTCAGCCCGGCGAGGCCGCTGCCGATGATGAGAACGTCGAAACGCAGCACGATTTCCATTCTTGAAGTGAACCAACACAAGTTTACTGCTGTCTCTACCACGCGTATAGGGTTATGGTTGGAGGTCAGCCGCGCTATACTTCAATAATAATATGATTTAGGGAGCTGCCCGCATGGGCGAGCGTGAAATAGATCAGGAACTGGTCGAGCGTGCGCAACGCGGCGACAAACATGCCTTCGGCTTGCTGGTGGGAAAGTACCAGCGCAAGTTGGGGCGGCTGTTGTCGCGCATGATTCGCGACCAGGCGGAAGTGGAGGATGTGGTGCAGGAAGCTTTTATCAAGGCTTACCGCGCACTTCCTAATTTCCGCGGTGAAAGCGCTTTTTATACCTGGCTTTACCGCATTGGTATCAACACGGCCAAGAATTATCTGGTGGCGATGGGACGTAGACCCTACACGGTGCCTGAGATCGAGGTGGAAGATGCGGAGAATTTCGAGGATGGCGGAGAATTACGCACCACAGATACGCCTGAAACGGAACTCATGAGCAAACAAGTTGCCCAAACTGTCAACGATACGGTGGCGGCATTGCCTGTGGAATTGCGCACTGCCATTACGCTGCGCGAAATTGAAGGCCTGAGCTATGAAGAAATCGCTACATTGATGGGCTGCCCCATCGGAACGGTGCGTTCCCGTATTTTCCGGGCGCGCGAAACGATTGCCGAGAAGCTGCGCCCTTTGCTGGATACCCCGGAACACAGGAGATGGTGATGAAAGACCAAATTTCTTCCTTGATGGATGATGATCTGGATGTGGAAGCGTCCGACCATCTGTTCACTGCCATGAAAAAAAATCATGAACTTTCCGAGTGCTGGTCGACCTACCATCTGATCGGGGATGTCATGCGCGGCTCAAGTCAGTTCGGCCCCGATTTTCAACAGCGCTTGATGCAGCGTATCGAAGCGGAACCGACCGTGCTGGCGCCGCGACCCAAAAAGGCAATCAGGCCGTCACGTTTCATGTCTGCCGTCGCATCGGTTGCCGCTGTCATGTTTGTTGCCTGGATGGTGATGCAGCAGACGAACTCCCCATCGCAAGACCTGAATTCCTCAACCGTCGCGCAAAACACCGTTTCTCCGGAATCCGTGAATCCCTACCTGCTGGCACATCAGGAGCTCTCTCCCGAGAGCGGCATGCAAACCGCCTATTACGTACGCCCGGTAGCTTACGCAGGGAATGGCAATTGACCTACCGTGCCCGATATCTTCTGCTTTGCCTGCTTGCCATGCCTTTGCCGGTGCTGGCTGCGGTGCCGGAGGACGATCTCTGGATCATGCTGGAAAAAGCCAGTCAGGCTGCTCACAAGCTGAGCTACAAGGGGATTTTCGTTTATCAGTCCGGTCGCACGGTCAGTTCCATGCAGATTGCGCATATGAATTACGAGAGTGGTGAGTTCACGCGGCTGATTTCACTCGACGGTGTACCACGCGAGGTGTTGCGTCAGGGGAACGATGTCGTGATTTACAACCCGCGCAATGAAAAAGTGATGATTGAAAAGCGGCGAGTGCAGAGTGCATTCCCGGCGATGTTGTTGGGCATGTCTGACAGGCTCAAGGCCAGCTATCAGGTGCGGACGGCCGGTCAGGAGCGGGTGGGTGGTCGTGAAGGGGTGATTATCAAACTCGAGCCGCGTGACAAGTACCGTTATGGATACAAGTTTTCCATCGACCGCGAATTTGGTCTCCTGCTCAAGTCCGTCATGATGAATGAGCGCGACGAGGTTATCGAGCAGGTGGCGTTCAGCCAGCTTGTCATGATGAATGGCGCTGAAGGCATGGATTGGTTTCGCCCGAACCCGGCTCCCGGAAAGACCTACGAGATGCAGCCGGAAGAAACTGTGTCCCCCGCTGCTGTTGCAGCCGATGGTTGGGTTGTTTCGCAATTGCCACCCGGGTTCCGCAAGGTGGATCAGGTCAGGCGGAATGTGCCAGGCAAGTCGGCGCCGGTTGATCATGTGGTGTTTTCCGATGGGCTGGCCTCGGTTTCCCTTTTTATCGAAACACTGGGGAAGGCCGCATCTCCAAAACTTGGTTACCTGGTACAGGGTGCAACCAATGTCTACGCTATGACCCTGGATGGTTATCAGATTATTGTTGTCGGTGAGGTGCCTGAAGATACGGTCAGGAGCATTGCCGGCGCCGTCAGTTTCAAGAAATGATTTCTGAATAGGTTATTGAAATGATAGAAGAACAGGCCATTGTGGTCGGCATTGAGCGCGACCAGGCGCTGCTGGAAATCATCCGCAGCAAACCGTGTGGGCTATGCGGACAGACGCGCGGGTGTGGCGTAACGATATGGGGAAGATTGCTCGGGCATCGAAACAGCGTGCTGCGGGTTTCAAATCAAATAAACGCTCAAGCCGGGGATAGCGTGATCGTCGGTGTGGATGAGAAAGCGTTGCTGGTCAGTTCACTGACAGCATATGGCGTTCCTTTGTTATTGCTGCTGGTGGGCGCTGCATCCATGGGAGCGTTTGCCCCGGCATCCGGATATGCAGATGCTTACGCGCTGCTCGGCGCAGGCATCGGCTTTGTGCTGGGACTGTTTCTGGTGCGGGGTCTCGCCGGCGGGCGCGGTCTGGATGCTTTATATCGGCCGGTCATCCTGCGTCAGGCCGATGCCTTCGTCAAAATTCGTACGTGTCATCGAGGTGATTGAATGATTGAAAGATTTCTGGCGGTTTCCGCTTTTTTAATTGCTTTTTCAGTTCCTTCTTTTGCCAAGGAATTACCTGACTTTACCGAACTCTATGAGAAGCAGGGACCAGCGGTGGTGAATATCAGCTCCACGCAAACGGTGCATGGCGGCGGGCAGGGCATGATGCCATTCCCCAATGTGCCGGAGGATGACCCATTCTATGAGTTCTTCCGCCGCTTCGCCCCACCCGGCGGGCAAGGCCAGCAAGAATACAAGTCCCAGTCGCTGGGTTCCGGCTTCATCATCAGCGCCGACGGATATATTCTGACCAATGCGCATGTGGTGAATGATGCTGAAGAAGTGATCGTAAAACTTACCGACAAGCGGGAGTTCAAGGCCAAAATCATCGGCGTCGACCGGCGTAGCGACGTTTCGTTGCTGAAAATAGATGCCGCCGGTTTGCCCAAGGTTACGATGGGAGATCCCGCTCAACTCAAGGTGGGGGAATGGGTGGTAGCCATCGGTTCCCCGTTCGGGCTCGAAAATACAGTGACTGCTGGCATCGTCAGCGCCAAGGGGCGTGCTTTGCCGCAGGAAAATTATGTGCCGTTCATCCAGACCGATGTGGCCATCAATCCGGGCAATTCCGGCGGTCCCCTGTTTAATCTGAAAGGTGAGGTGGTCGGTATCAACTCGCAGATTTTCAGTCGCTCCGGCGGCTACATGGGACTTTCCTTCGCCATCCCTATCGATGTCGCCATGGACGTGCAGAACCAGCTCAAGGCGGGCGGCAAAGTCACGCGCGGCTGGCTTGGGATCAATATCCAGGAAGTCACCAAGGAGTTGGCGGATTCCTTTGGCATGAAGAATACCAATGGTGCACTGGTGGCTGGCGTGGAAAAGAGCAGTCCGGCCGAAAAGGGCGGTTTGGAAGCGGGCGATGTCATTCTCAAGTTCGACGGCAAGCCGGTGGCGACATCTTCCGATTTGCCACGGCTGGTTGGCGCTACCAAACCGGGCAGAGACGTGACGGTTGAAGTGCTGCGCAAGGGGGCGATTCGCAATGTTCCCGTCAAGGTAGGTGAAATGCCGCTGGATGATGGGGAGGATGCACGCCCGTCGCGCGGCCCGGCCAAGGCTGAACCCAACAAGTTGGGACTGATGTTGCGGGAACTGACGCCGCAGCAGAAGAAAAATCTTAACGGCAAGAACGGTGTCCTGGTGGTCGGTGCAGAAGGGAGTGCAGCGCAGGCCGGCATTCGTCGCGGTGACGTAATCCTGGCCGTGAACAACACCGAAGTCCAAAGCGTGGAGCAATTCTCCAAGCTGGTCGAAAACCTTGGTGCCGGCAAGACCGTGGCCTTGCTGGTACGGCGCGGAGACAACACGTTATACGTGCCGGTGAAGATCAATGGCGGCAAGTAACGAGCTATGGGAGCAGGTGCGGACTTTGCCGGTTTCCGGTAGAATCCGCGCCTGAACAAATCCTTAATCCAGGGGCGCTTCGAGCGCCCTTGTCATTGGTACCCATGAACAATATCCGCAACTTTTCCATCATCGCCCACATCGATCACGGCAAATCCACGCTGGCGGATCGTATCATCCAGTTGTGCGGAGGCCTTTCTGACCGGGAAATGGAAGCGCAGGTGCTGGATTCCATGGATCTGGAGCGCGAGCGCGGCATTACCATCAAGGCACAGACCGCCGCGCTGAACTACAAGGCGCGCGATGGGCAGATCTACAACCTCAACCTGATCGACACCCCCGGGCACGTGGACTTTTCCTACGAGGTGTCACGTTCTCTTGCTGCGTGTGAAGGCGCGCTGCTGGTGGTGGACGCCTCGCAGGGGGTGGAAGCGCAATCCGTGGCCAACTGCTACACCGCGATCGAGCAAGGGGTCGAGGTGACGGCGGTGCTGAACAAGATCGATCTGCCGTCGGCCGATCCCGAGCGCGTGATCCAGGAAATCGAGGACATCATCGGCATCGAGGCCATTAATGCGGTGCGTTGCTCGGCCAAGACCGGCGAAGGTGTGGAAGATGTGCTGGAAGCCGTGGTTGCGCGCATCCCGCCGCCCAGGGGCGATCCCGATGCACCACTGAAGGCGCTGATCATCGACTCCTGGTTCGACAATTACGTCGGCGTCATCATGCTGGTGCGCGTGGTGGATGGCAGCCTCAAGCCCAAGGACAAGATCCGGTTGATGGCGACGGCTGACGAACATCTGTGCGAGCAGGTCGGCGTGTTCACGCCCAAGTCGCGTCCGCGTGACAGTCTGTCCGCCGGCGAGGTAGGCTTCGTGATTGCCGGTATCAAGGAACTGTTGAGCGCCAAGGTTGGCGATACCGTGACTTTGGCAAACAGGCCAGCTGCCGAGGCTTTGCCCGGCTTCAAGGAAATCAAGCCGCAGGTGTTCGCCGGCTTGTATCCGGTCGAGTCCAACCAGTTCGAAGCCTTGCGCGATGCGCTGGAAAAACTTCGCCTTAACGACGCGTCCTTGCAGTTCGAGCCGGAAAATTCGACCGCGCTGGGTTTCGGCTTCCGCTGTGGCTTCTTGGGCCTTTTGCACATGGAAATCGTGCAGGAGCGCTTGGAGCGCGAATACGACATGGACTTGATTACCACCGCGCCGACGGTGGTGTACGAGCTGCTGATGAAAAGCGGTGAGGTGGTGCAGATCGAGAACCCATCGCGTCTGCCCGAGCCATCGCGCGTGGAGGAAGTCCGCGAGCCCATCATCACGGTCAACCTGCTGATGCCGCAGGAGTATGTCGGCCCGGTGATGACCCTGTGCAACGGCAAGCGCGGCGTGCAGCGGAATATGCAATATATGGGGCGGCAGGTGATGCTGACCTACGAAATGCCGCTCAACGAAGTGGTGCTGGATTTCTTCGATAAGTTGAAGTCCGTCTCGCGCGGCTATGCCTCGATGGATTACGAGTTCCTCGAATTCCGTGCCGCCGATCTGGTCAAGCTGGATATCATGGTGAACGGTGAGCGCGTGGATGCGCTGTCGCTGATCGTGCACCGCGCCAACAGTCAGTACCGCGGGCGCGAACTGTGCAGCAAGATGCGCGAGTTGATCCCACGCCAGATGTTCGACATCGCGATCCAGGCATCCATCGGCGCAAACATCATCGCGCGCGAAACGGTGAAAGCCATGCGCAAGAACGTGCTGGCAAAATGCTACGGTGGCGACATTACCCGCAAGAAGAAGCTGCTGGAAAAGCAGAAGGAAGGCAAGAAGCGCATGAAGCAGGTGGGCAACGTCGAAATTCCGCAGGAAGCGTTCCTGGCGATTCTGAGGGTAGAAGACAAATGATGTTCGCCTTATTCATGGTGGCTATCCTGGCGTTCACAGGCCTGGTATGGCTGCTGGACATTCTGGTGCTACGCAAGCGGCGTGCGGCTGGGGCTGCCGAACCGATGGTGGTAGAGTATTCCAAGAGTTTCTTTCCGGTGATCCTGGCGGTATTCCTGATCCGTTCGTTCCTGGTGGAACCTTTCAAGATTCCCTCCGGTTCCATGATGTCGACCCTGCTGACGGGGGATTTCATTCTGGTCAACAAGCATACCTATGGCTTGCGCATCCCCATCCTCAATAACGTGTTCTTCGAGATGAACCATCCAGAGCGTGGCGATGTCATGGTGTTCCATTTTCCCAAGGATCCGTCAATGGATTACATCAAGCGCGTGGTCGGCCTGCCCGGCGACCATATTGCTTATCGCGATAAGCAGCTGTTCATCAACGGCAAGCCGGTGGAAATGGTTTTCGAGAGAGATTACGACTATGTCGCTCCCGGCCTCAACCAGATTGTCGCCAAGCAATACAAGGAAAGATTGGGCAGGCATCTCCATGATATCCTGCTGGTCAATGATGCCCCCGCGGTGAATGGGGAAGTGATGGTTCCGCAAGGTCATTATTTTGTCATGGGCGATAACCGTGACAACAGCAACGACAGCCGTTACTGGGGATTTGTGCCGGAAAATAATGTGGTCGGCAAGGCTTTCATGATCTGGTGGAATTTCGATAATTTCGGCAGAATTGGTACTACCATCAACTAGGAGGTCGCCATGAACAAGCAAAAAGGATTCACTTTCTGGAGCATGACTTTCACCATAGGCGTGATTGTCATTGTCGCTTTGCTTACGATGAAGCTGTTCCCAGCTTATGCCGAATTTTTTGCGATCAAGAAAGCTATCAATAAGCTGTCAGATGGCGGCAACCTGTCTAATATGGAAAAGCGGGAAATCCAGCGTGCTTTCGAGATGTCCTCAAACATCGACGACTTCAAAAGTGTCAAACCGACAGATCTGAAGATTGGCAGAGCGAGTTCCGGGGAAACCATTGTCACTGCGGATTACGAAGTGGTGATCCCGCTGGTCGGCAATGTCAGCGCGTTGCTGACATTCCACGCTTCTACTGATGACGCTGCCATCGCCCGATCCAAGATCGGCCCCTAGACCTGCATGACAGTGGCAGGACTGAGCCGGCGTATCGGACACCATTTCGAACAGGAGGCGCTGCTACAGCAGGCGCTGACGCATCGTAGCCATGGACAGCCCAACAATGAGCGCCTGGAATTTCTGGGCGATGGTGTGCTCAACTGCATTGTCGCCAGTCTGTTGTATCAGCGTTTCCCCAAACTGCCGGAAGGCGACCTCAGCCGTTTGCGTGCGCATCTGGTCAAGGAGGCTACGCTGGGCGAAATTGCTTTCTCCCTTGCACTGGGGGATCACATGCGATTGGGAGAAGGCGAGCTTAAAAGCGGCGGCTGGCGCCGACCTTCGATATTGGCGGATGCTCTGGAGGCGATCATCGGCGCGGTTTTTCTGGATGCCGGTTTCCCTGCTGCCGAGGCGATGGTAAGCAGGCTCTTCGCCCCTTTTCTGGAAAATCTCGACCCCAAGTCCATCGGCAAGGATCCGAAGACTCTGCTACAGGAATATCTGCAAGGCCGCAAGCTGGCATTGCCGGAGTACACTTTGCTGGCAACCGAGGGAGAGGCACATAACCAGACTTTTTGTGTCGAATGCCGCATTCCTGCGCTGAGCGTCCGTGCCGAAGGTCGTGGGGTAAGCCGGCGTGCGGCGGAACAAAAAGCGGCAGAAGCCGCGTACCTGGAGGCTGCACATGCCTGAAAAAGAGTTTCGCTGCGGTACCGTAGCCATCGTCGGCCGTCCCAACGTCGGCAAATCCACTCTGCTCAACCACATCCTGGGCGTCAAGCTCAGCATCACCTCGCGCAAGGCGCAGACCACGCGCCACCGCCTGCTGGGCATCCACACCACGGACGACACGCAGTTCCTGTTCGTCGATACGCCGGGCTTCCAGTTGAGCCACAAGAGCGCGCTAAATCGCGTGATGAACCGTACCGTGCAGCAGGTGCTGGCAGAGGTCGACGTGGTGCTGTTCGTGGTGGAATCCACCCGCTTCGGCCAGGCCGACCGCAAGGTGCTGGAACTGCTTCCCGATAACCGTCCGGTGCTGCTGGCAGTAAACAAGGCTGACCAGCTGGAAAACAAGGCGCAGTTGCTGCCATATATCGAACAGCGCTCCGCCGAATTCAAATACACGGAAATCGTGCCGGTCAGCGCCAAACGCAACCTCAATCTGGATGACTTGCTTGCCGCCATCCGCCGCTACTTGCCGGAGCAGCCTGCCATCTACGGCGAAGACGAACTGACCGATCGCAACGAGCGCTTTCTGGCTGCCGAATTGTTACGCGAAAAGGTGTTCCGCCTGCTGGGTGAAGAGTTGCCCTATTCGATGACGGTGGAAATCGAGAAGTTCGAGCAGGAAGGCGCATTGCGCCGCATCCATGCCGCCATCATCGTCGACAAGGAAGGCCAGAAGCCGATCCTGATCGGAAAAAAGGGCGAGAAGCTCAAGCAGATTTCCACCGAAGCGCGCCAGGATATGGAAAAACTGTTCGGCGGCAAGGTCTGGCTGGAAACCTGGGTCAAAGTGCGCGGCGGCTGGGCGGATGATGATCGGGCGCTAAAAAGCCTCGGATACTGAAATGGCAACAGGCGGTGTTGCGCGCCACGACCAGCAGCCTGTTTTCGTGCTGCATACCTATCCGTTCAAGGAAACCAGCCTGGTGGTCGAGCTGTTCAGCCGCAACTTCGGCCGTGTTGCCACTGTGGCCAAGGGCGCCAGGCGGCCACGCTCCGCCATGCGCGGCATGTTGCAGTCGTTCCAGCCTTTGATCGCCGTGTGGTCAGGCAAGTCCGAACTGCGTACTTTGCATAGCCTTGACTGGGGCGAAGGGCTATTGCTGCTGCAGGGCGAGGCGCTGATTTGCGGCTTCTATCTCAATGAACTGCTGCTTCGTCTGCTGCCCCGCGAAGACCCTCACGAAACCCTGTTTGACCATTATGCGCAGGCCTTGCACCAACTGGCGGCGGGTGAATTGATGTCCCCTGCGCTGCGGCGATTCGAGCTGCGATTGCTGCAGGAACTGGGCTACGCCGTACCGCTGCAACTCCAGCCGGATGGCGTACCGGTGAAGCCGGAAAGCGTCTATTGCTATTTGCCGGAACAAGGCGCGCTGCTGCCGGACACCCCGGAAATCGGTGTACAATTGATCGGGAAAACGCTGCTCGACATGGAGTGCGACGACTATTCCGACCCCGTCACGCTGCAGCAGAGCAAGCAGCTGATGCGTTCCTTGCTGGCGCATTATCTCGGCGACAAGCCACTTCATACCCGCCAAATATTAATGGACCTACAACAGCTATGATCAGACTCGGTGTCAATATCGACCACGTCGCTACCATCCGTCAGGCGCGTGGCACGCGTTACCCCAGTGTAGTGCAGGCGGCGTTGCGCGCTGAACAGTCCGGCGCGGATTCCATCACCCTGCACCTGCGTGAGGATAGGCGCCATATTCAGGATGCGGACGTGTATACCCTGCGAGCGCTACTGCAAACCCGCATGAATCTTGAAATGGCGGTGACCGACGAGATGATCGGCATCGCGCTTCGAGTAAAACCGCAGGACGTTTGCCTAGTGCCGGAACGGCGCGAGGAACTCACCACCGAAGGCGGTCTGGATGTGATCGGGCATTTTGAAAAAGTACAGGATGCCTGCCGCCGCTTGGGCGAAGCAGGTATCCGCGTGTCGCTGTTTGTCGATCCGGATGAAGCGCAACTCGACGCATCGAAGGCCACCGGCGCGCCGGTGGTGGAGTTGCATACTGGCTGCTTTGCCGACGCCGAATCCGAAAGCGCGAGCGAAACAGAGCTCAGCCGTATCAAGAATGCCGTGGTGCATGGCGTGGCCCTTGGTTTGCTCGTCAATGCTGGCCACGGTCTGCACTACCATAACGTACATCGCGTTGCCGCCATCCCGGGCGTGGAGGAACTCAACATCGGCCACGCCATCGTTGCCCACGCCTTGTTCGTCGGCTGGGATGACGCCGTGCGTGAAATGAAGGCATTGATGGTGGCAGCACAAGCATAAGGCTTGCAGTTCCGGTTGCGATAAGGGCACTAACATGATTTTTGGCATCGGTACCGATATTGTCGAAGTTTCCCGCATTGAGGATTCGCTCGACCGTTTTGGCGAGACTTTTGCCCAGCGCATCCTCACCGAACGTGAGTGGTTGGATTTCGAGCAGTCACAAATCAAGGCGAGATTCCTCGCCAAACGCTTCGCCGCAAAAGAGGCCTTTGCCAAGGCGCTGGGTACCGGCCTGCGCGCGCCGGCCACTTTCGGCAACATCGGCGTGGCGCACGATGACCTCGGCAAGCCGGTGCTCGATCTTGCGCCGGAGTTGCAGGCATGCCTTGAGCAACGAGGCATCCGCGCCTGCCACCTTTCCATCAGCGACGAGAAGGCGCTGGCGGCGGCGTTCGTCGTACTGGAAACATGACGCAGGAGGCTGATTTCGAGCGCCGCTTCGGCGGCATCGCCCGGCTATATGGCAATGAAGCCCTCCGGCGTTTCCAGCAAACGCACGTGTGCGTGGTCGGCATCGGTGGCGTCGGCTCCTGGGCCGCAGAGGCACTGGCGCGCAGCGGCGTCGGCCACATCACTCTGATTGACCTGGACAACGTCGCTGAATCCAACGTCAACCGCCAGATCCACGCCCTCGGCAACGAATTCGGCAAGGCCAAGGTCACGGCCATGGCCGAGCGCATCCACGCGATCAACACGCAGTGCCAAGTGATACAGATCGAGGATTTCGTCACCCCGGACAACCTCGATGCCATGCTGGGAGGCGGCTACGATTTCATCATCGATGCCATTGACAGCGCGAAAACCAAGGCCGCCATGATCGCCTGGTGCAAGCGCCACAAGGTGAAACTGATCGTTTCCGGAGGTGCTGGCGGGCGCGTCGATCCCACAAAAATCCAGATGGCCGACCTCTCCAGAACCATCCAGGATCCGTTGCTTGCGCGTGTGCGTACTCTGCTGCGGCGCGAATACGGCTTTCCCAAGGATCCCAAAAAGAAGTTCGGCGTGGACTGTGTGTTTTCCAGCGAGCCGCTACAGCAACCGAAAAACGGCGCCGCCTGCGATGTCGACGCCGGTGCTCAGCATCCTGCTGGTCTCAACTGCGCTGGCTATGGCTCCAGCATGACTATTACAGCAACGGTGGCACTGGTGGCTGTGGCGAGAGGATTGCGGCAATTGTGAAGGCTTGATTGCACATGAGCTTGACGATATGGGCTTTGAGGGTAAATGTCAGGCATGGCTTTAATTAAGACGCACCACCATAAAGCATCAATTGGAAATCATGCACATGTCTGGAGCATGATGTGTTCAATAATGGGTATGTGTATTTCACGCAAAATCCGTTTCGACTTCTCATATTTGCTTGTTCTATAGCAAATATCTCGACTGAAATTTCACAAGATATTGCTGCCTCAAAACGGTGGCACGACCTTTGCTCACTGAATGTGGACAGGGCGATATGCACGAAGCAACAGTACTGTTGGCGTATGTCGTTATCCCAATCACACGGGGTTACCTGATTTGATGTGGTCGAACCGGCCGCGTCTCAGCGCCTTGCTGTCTGGCGAGATATCATTATGGAAAAATCCTGGCTTCAGGAACTCATTGAAGAACTGCATGGCAAGTATGCTCCCCGAACTGACGGGGAGGTGGCTACTTATATCCCGGAGCTGGGTAAGGCCGATCCCGAAGATTTCGGTATATGTGTGGTCACTTCGGACGGGCGTGTATTCGAGACTGGTGATTCCGACCGACTTTTTACCATTCAATCCATCTCGAAGCCATTTACCTACGGGATGGCGCTTGAAGCCCACGGGCAGGAAAAAGTTTCTTGCCATGTCGGGGTGGAGCCGAGTGGCGATGCATTCAATTCGATCGAGTTGGAAAAAGGAACCAACCGCCCGTTCAACCCCATGATCAACGCGGGCGCCATCACGGTAAGCGCTTTATTGTACGAACATTATGGTGATGACGCGCTGGAGCAGTTGCTGGCACGTTTCAGTGCTGCTGCGGGCCGCACTCTTTCTGTAGATGAAGCAGTATATGCGTCTGAATCACGGACAGGACACCGCAACCGTGCCATTGCCCATCTGCTGCTGAATTTCGGTATGGTTGGCGAGAAGGTGGAACCTGCGCTCGATCTTTATTTCAAGCAATGCTCGATTCTGGTGAACTGCCGTGACTTGGCCGTGATGGGGGCCACGTTGGCGAATCTAGGCAAAAATCCCATCACCGGCGAGGAAGTCTACGATATCGACCGGGTGAAGGACATGCTTTCCATCATGCTCACCTGCGGCATGTACGACTATTCCGGGCAATGGGCCTACAAGGTGGGCGTTCCGGCCAAGAGCGGCGTGGCAGGAGGAGTGATGGCAGTAGTCAACCGCCAGTTGGGCATAGCTACTTATTCACCGCGGCTCGATGCGCGTGGCAACAGTTACCGCGGCATCGAGGTATGTGTGGATCTGGCCAAGGAGTCTGGCCTGCATGCGTTCGATTGCATGAACGTCGGTTCGAGCTACCTGAGGGCGATGCTGTAGTCGTAGCCGTAGTTTCTTTATTTCATTGAAATGTAACAATTGTGTGGATACATTTATGTAGAATATTTTTTTGACTAACAGCCAGATTCACCCTGGGTGATCCTGGCAGGAAACGACGAGGCTAAAATGCAAAAAATAATTCGTAACATACTAGTTTTATTTACAATTTCAATAATTCCTGGCTTGGCCTTTGCCGAGGGGATTGGCAAGATCAAGGTGCTTTCCGGGCAGGTAACAGTAGAACGTTCCGGAAAGACTATTCCGGCAACACTTGGCGCTCCGGTATACCAGATGGATCGCATCGTTACCGGCAAGGACGGCTCAATAGGTCTGCTGTTTGAAGATGATTCCCGCCTTTCAGCAGGGCCAAACTCCACGCTGTCGCTGGATCAGTTCAATTTTGATAATACTACGCATGACGGCAATTTTGACGTCTCGATGCAAAAGGGAACGCTATCGGTTATTTCTGGCAAGTTGGTCCAGAAATCTCCTGGAGCGCTGAAAGTCAAAACACCTGCAGCCATATTGGCCGTTCGAGGTACTGAATTTTCCATCAAGGTCGAAGATCCCTCCGGGCAAGAGATGAAGAAATGAAAAATGCAGGCAGGATAATAGCGCTTCTCTGGGCATCGGTTGGGCTGACTGGTTGTGCCAGTTATAGCAATTTCGTCAACTCCTTCGCGCCGGCAACACAGAAGCCGGAGACAATCGCGCATGCAGATGAATCCACGCAAAAGCCGCCCGTAAAGTCTCCGCTTTGCCCGGCACCTCCGCCTCCGCCTCCGCCTCCGCCAATACGGGAGGTCTACATGGTGATGCCGGAAGAAGGGGGTAAAGCTGGCACGGTGGCAGTGACTTTAAATGATGGGAATGAAATCGTGCTGCATGGAGAATACAGTGCCATGTCTCTTGCAGGAGACGACAAAAAAACTTATGTCTCCAACCGGGAAGAGATGCTGAATACATTCGGTACGGTTGTCGCCGCGTTGCCCCAAGCGCCAGTTTCCGCAACACTTTATTTTGTTTTAGGCAAAGATGTGCTGACTCCGGAATCCAAGCTGGAAGCCGAAAGAATATTTAATGAGATTGTTAATCGCCAGGTTCCTGAAATTTTGATCATTGGGCATACTGATACAGTTGGCTCCACAAAAACGAATGATAAACTTTCTCTTAAACGTGCAGAAAAGGTGCGGCAAAGCCTCATTAAACTGGGTGTTCCGGCGGATAGTATTCAGGTAATTGGTCGTGGTGAGCGAGAACTGCTTGTCAAAACTCCGAACAATACCAAAGAGCCAAAGAACCGTCGTGCTGAAATCAACGTGCGCTAATTCATACCTTGGTACATTTTAGGGTGCTCATGAAAAAGAAATTGATACAAATGAAAATATCTGTTGTGGTCGTTATCGGTGCAATGTGTTGCGCGCACAGTCCAGCGTTTGCCCAATCACTGAGCGAGGCGGTCGAGCAGACCATCAAGACCAACCCGGATGTGTTGGTTGATTCTGCTAGGCGACTTTCTATAGATGAAGAAATCAAGCAGGCTGAAGGTGGTTACCGCCCGAGGGTTGACTTGAATGCTGGCTATGGGATCGAGTGGAGCGATAACACCAGCACGGCACCTGGCACCCGCGATATGTCGCGGCATGAAGCGGGAATGACGCTGTCACAGATGTTGTTTGACGGATACGGTGTGAAGAGCGAGGTCGACCGCCAGACCGCGCGTTCGCAGTCCGCTGCCTACAAGGTGGCTGGGACATCTGAGGATATCGCCCGACTCGCCGTGGAAAAGTATCTGGAAGTGCTGCGCCGGCAGGAACTGCGCGACCTGACCCAGAAGAACCTGGACGTGCACAAGACCACCTACGAGCAGATCAAGATGCGTGCTGACAGCGGCGTTGGCCGCAAGGCCGATATGGAACAGGCGATGGCTCGCCTGGCATTGGCGCAGGCCAACATGGCATCGGCAGATGCCAATTTGCGCGAAGCCAATATCCAGTTCCTGAAAGTGGTGGGCGCACCGGCGGCTAACCTGAGCAAGCCCGACGAGTTGTCGTGTGAATTATTGCCGGTCAGTCTGGATGATGCCGTTAGCGTTGCCGTAGCCAACAACCCCACCCTGCGTTCCGCCAACGAGGATATCGAAGCGGCCCGCGCGCAAACCCGCGCCTACGGCGACCACCG
>Ga0316616_100000098_pt1 | contig 21036 bp, 15 predicted proteins | sample OWC_Aug_M1_C1_D1_FD_207660 | JGI IMG/M metagenome (GOLD analysis project Ga0316616, IMG submission 207660) | Wetland soil microbial communities from Old Woman Creek delta, Ohio, United States - OWC_Aug_M1_C1_D1_B | ecosystem: Environmental > Terrestrial > Soil > Wetlands | place: USA: Ohio... | reverse complement strand
ATGTCGGCAAAACTCCTTTTCGTCTCTGTAGATGTAATATCGTAGTTCAATCATTTCTTCATCTCCTTTTTTCCTCTGCAATTTTTTTTATTTGAGGATGTTCATTGCTTCATCCATGAGATTTTTGTAATCAATGATTTTTATGTAGGGGCTGGTCGTAGCTTCTGAGATAATTTTTCTCGCCTGTGGTACATTATCTTTTGGTGTTAGGAGCAAAATGGGTATGTGATGAATAATTCCGGGGGTAAGAAATTCTTTAAGAGATTTTGTCATAGTTGGAAGCGGGGATACTTTATGAAGATAGCCAACAATGAGATCAACTTTATCGGCAATGGAAATAAATGCAATGTTTTTCCCATGATTATCGAAATCATTCCCTATCGGCAGGGTCTTATAGCCCATGCAGACAAGTTTGGTTAAAAATTCTGGGTCTGTTCCTTCCAAATAACCAACAGTTTTCATTCTTTTTTTCCTCCTTTATCTTATTTTTTTTTTTAATCCTCTGTATTATATCGGATTTTTATCATATTGCATTCAGAGCAATTTCTTAAGAAGATATTTGGAATAGGACATTTTCCACAGATTTCTTTCATGACAGTATATATTGGAAAAAACAATTAATATATTCTTTGTTCAAATAATCATTCAAATGAACAATATTTATTAGAAATAATTAACATTGTTCAATTTTTTATAGGAAAAAGTCTAATTTTATTGAATTGTAAAAGTCATTTCGATAGGGGGTCAGTTGACAAGAGACAATCATCTCTATTCTGAAACAGGTTAATTGAAAAAGGAAGCGTCTCAGGAAATAACGGCCGTCTAAGAAATTCATATGCATGTATTACTCAGGATTATCTCTAAGATTGAGGTGAAAAAAAACTATGTAAAAAAAACGTAGAAATGTGATTTATCCGTAATAATGTCCGCTTGGTTCTCGTTCCTCATCTTTGCCTTCATGGGGTTTTACATCAAGGACGTCAATTGCAAGGATCGCGTGTAATGGGACGATGCGTACCTTCTCTGACTCGCCTTGGTGTTCTGTGGCTTGTTCAATGACCAACCCTGCCTCTTCAATCCCTATTGTCGCATACCCTCGGAACACTCCCTCAGTTTCAAGAGAGCAGTCCCGACCGCCAATCGAGATGATCTTGTAGCGTGATCCTTCGATGAGTTTCCAGTCTTCCTTTTTTTCCATGCTGTCACTTCCTCTTCGTTTCGATGAGTCGTTGAAGATGTTCAACGGTCTTGCCGTAATTCTCCACGGCTACTTTAATATGTGCCTCGACAAAGTTCCATGCCTTCTCAAAGTTCCCGTACCGCAGTCGATAGGCTTTTTTCTGTTGTTTAGAGACTTCATCGAACACGGAGACTTCTTCAAGGATGTCAAATCCCTTGAGTTTGTTGAGATGACGATACACAGTCGGTCGAGAGGTCTTCAAGGTCGCTGCGATATCATCGACAAACCAGGCTTTCAGGGGATGTTTGAGGAAAAAATCCGCGAAGATCTTGTAGGGGATCTCAGGGTCAGAGCCCTTTGAGAGATACCCGATTTGTTCGAAGAACATCTTTGCTGCGGTATCAAAATCTTCCTCACCGGTAAGGGGTGTGTTGCTGACGATTTGCATTTCAAAACCCATGAGAACCACCCATAGCATCCCTGAATGCATTCATCAATTAATAACGTTTCTTTAACAATGAAAAGGAAAAAAAATGAAATAGTAGCGATAGAGGCGTTACATCAGAGGATCGGGAGGTACGTCTCCACTTCCCATTTGGTCACCTGAAGCCGGTAGGTGTCCCATTCCTTTCGCTTCACATGTAGTAGATTCTCAAAGACATGGTCCCCCAGGGTTTCCCGGACAAGCTCACTTTTGCTCATCACCGCCACCGCATGACCGAGGCTTTCAGGGAGCTGCTCAATACCATACTTCTGCCGCTCCTCCTCAGTTAAAGCATAGATGTTCTTCTCCACCGGGGCAGGGGCTTCTAATTTATCCTGAATCCCTCGTAACCCCGCAGCAAGCATCACAGAAAACGCAAGATACGGGTTGCAGGCGACATCAGGGTTCCGCAGTTCACAACGGGTGCTTTTCCCCCTTTTTGACGGAATGCGAATCAACGCACTGCGATTCCGGTTCGCCCATGAGATGTATGTCGGTGCCTCATATCCAGGGACCAACCGTTTATACGAATTCACCGTCTGATTCAACACACAGGTCATATCCTTGATGTATTTCAACAGACCAGCAATGAATTGGTACGCCACCGGGCTGAGCTGGTTTTTATCAGTAGGATCATAAAACGCATTAGAACCATCCAACGTGAACAGCGACTGATGCGTATGCATCCCAGAACCACATTGCCCAAACAGGGGTTTAGGCATGAATGACGCATGAAGGTTATGCTTCGTCGCAATCACCTTCGTGATATACTTCAACGTAATCACTCGGTCTGCCGTAGTGATAGCATCCGCATAATGAAAGTTGATCTCCTGCTGACCATCCGCGCATTCATGATGAGCGGTATAGGGCTGGATCCCAACATTTTCTAACGCCAAAGAAATATCAGCACGGACCCCCTCAGCAAGATCACGATGAGACAAGTCAAAATACCCCGCAGTATCATTGGGAACAACTGTAGTCTCATCACCATTTTTCTTAAACAAAAAAAACTCACATTCAGGACCAGTGTTATACACATACCCAAGCTTCGCTGCTTTATCAACCATCTTTTCCAAGATATATTTCACATCCCCCTCGAACCGTTTCCCGTTCGGTTCGTAGATATCACAATTCATCTTGGCTGTTTTCCGTTCCTCAACAGATTCAGGTAGGATGACGAAACTTGCCGGATCTGGTTTAGCGATTTTATCAGACTCTTCGATCGTGGCGTAACCCGCAATCGAAGACGCATCGAAAGGTACACCTTCATCTAAGGTATCCTCAAGTCCTTTGACCGGGATAACAATATTCTTTGGCGCCCCAAGAATATCAATAAACTGTAGTCGAATAAAATGAACGTTATTCTCTCGGACCATTGTTAAAATAGATTCCTTATTCAAAGATTTCATGGTATATGTGCTAATCATGTTTCCTCACCTACTATCTGTAAGTTTTAAGGACAAAAATGATACATTTCTGTCCCGTGCTCTATATAAGAAATCGGTTTTAATAGCTTATCGAACATTTCAGAATCTTTTAGTCAGAAAATCACAGGCATCAACAATATCATGTTCCTTCAGGAGGTTTTTTAAAAGAACACCTATAGGAATGTTTAACTAGATGCTCTGCATTAAATAATTATATTATTTAATAATAAAGAAAATATGAAGGGGAATAATATATGAATAATAAAATAAAATATATCGCGATAAGCCTTATCGTCTGTACACTGTGCATTCCGACAGCATTAAACGCCACCGGGGACACAATAGTTTCCCCCAGAGATGGGTCTACCTTCAATGAACGAAGCATCATGATTCCCGACTCATCAGTCCAAATCAAACTCTGGGAAGAACTGCGCGACATAGGAGAAATCGTACCGTATTATTCTATTAGCCTTGATGGTGGAAAAACCATTGCACGAACGGTCCAACCAACCTATGAACTTGGTTTACGCTATGCAATGTTCGACCCCTTACAAGGAGAACCAGCAATCATCCCTCTTTTAACAGCGAACAATGATGTGCATCTCTATATCGTTCAGTTCTACACACAACCACTAGAAGAATTCCAACAAGCAATCACTGCCCAGGGCGGGATCGTACATCATTATATCGCCCAATACGCGTATCTTGTAGAAATGAGTGACATAACAAAAACCAAGGTCGCAACATTCCCCTATGTCCGTTGGATAGGTCTGTACCATCCAGCGTACCGACTTGAGGAATTCATGCTTGATAACATCCAGAACGCCTACCAAAGCTACCCATTGAAACAATACAACATCCAGGTGTTGGCGGTTGAACAAAAAACCATTGTGAGTGAACGAATCAGATTAATCGGTGGACTTGTCAACAAAGCTGATGCAGGAAAAATCCTCGTCGAGGCGACCCTAACCCCAGATCAACTATTCCAGGTCATCCGCTGGGATGAAGTCTTGTTTGTCGACCGATGGAGCCCATATGAAACAGATATGGATATCGCTCGGGAGATCGGGGGTGCGAACTACATCGAATCCCTCGCCGGGTTTAATGGCAGTGGTGTCCGAGGAGAAGTCTTCGATGCTGGTTTTAACCTGCAGCATGTTGATTTCCAATCACGTCCTCTCATCCTCCATGGCAACGTCGGCAGTGATTCTCATGGTGCATCAACCTCAGGGATTGTCTTTGGAGATGGAACCTGCAATCCACAAGGACGGGGTATGCTCCCCGCAGGACAAGGGATTGTCGGGGATTACAACTACATAGGACTCGAAGGAACAAATCGATATATCCACACTGGAGAACTCGTACAAGACCCCTACTACGGGGTGTTTGAGACCGCTAGTGTCGGCAACGACCGGACCACAGAGTATACCACAATTTCCGCGGATACCGATACAGCCCTCTTCGATTTCGATGTCGTGCATTGCCAGTCACAAAGCAACGCAGGGGACCAGATGTCTCGACCTCAAGCATGGGCAAAGAACATCATATCAGGCGGTGGAATCTACCATTATGACACCTTAACCAAGACCGATGATCAATGGAACTATGGCGCAAGCATCGGACCTGCCACTGACGGAAGAATAAAACCAGATCTCTGCTCCTTCTACGATGAGATATTCACCACCACCTCTGGCAGCCCAACCGCCTACACCTCCAGTTTCGGAGGAACAAGCGGGGCAACACCCATCGTCGCTGGACATGTCGGATTGTTTTTCCAGATGTGGTCTGATGGGATCTTTGGAAACGAAGTCGACCCTGAGGGAACCGTGTTTGAGAACCGACCACATATGACGACTGCAAAAGCCATGATGATCAACACTGCAGAGCAATACCCCTTCAATGGCACTTCAGAGGACAAAACAAGGATGCATCAGGGATGGGGGATGCCCTCCGTCAAGAACCTGTATGATCTCCGAGATAACTTCTACATCATCAACGAAGAAGACATCCTGGAAAACCTTGAGGTCTCAACCCATATGGTTGCTGTTGAGTCCGGTTCACCCTATCTGAAGGTGACGATGACCTATGCTGATCCTGCAGGGAACCCAGGGGTCCAATCGCAGCACCGAATCAATGATCTGACCCTTAAAGTCATCTCCCCATCAGATGTCGAATACTGGGGGAATTATGGTCTGAAAACAAGCATCTGGTCTCAACCAGATGGAGAACCAGATACAAAGGACACGGTGGAATGCGTCTTTATCCAGAATCCAGAGGTTGGAGCCTGGACTATCGAAATCTATGCAAATGAAATCATCCAGGATTCACACCTTGAAACCCCTGAGATAGATGCAGACTATGCCTTAGTAGTCAGCCCTGTGCTCTCCGCTCCATACCCACCAACCGTTGAAGGAGAGACCCAAGGTGATGTCGGTCGACAGATGGATTTCACCTTTGTCACCACCGACCCTGGAAACTCAAACCTGTTTTATTGGGTTGAATGGGGTGACGGGAACCACACGGAATGGTTCGGTCCCTCTGCCTCAGGAACACCGATCATCATCTCCCATACCTACCAGATTCAAGGAAACTTCTCCATTACTGCTAAAGCGAAAAATCTCCTGGGAACAGAAAGCGGCTGGTCAGAGCCATTTGCTGTCACCGTCATCGCCCCACAACTCCAAATCGGTGTCATATCAGGCGGACTCTTTAAGATAACGACCGTCGTTAAGAACACTGGTGCCATAGACATCACCAAGGTACAATGGAACATTACACTCTCCGGCAGTGTCTTCCTGGGTAAACAAACCAGTGGAAGTCTCCTTAGCATTGCCGCTGGTGGGGAACGAACAATCAACACCGACTTCATCCTTGGATTTGGCAGAACCGTCATCACCGTGTCAGCGACTCATCAGTATAGCTCAGCGACCCTCACACAAAACGCAACAATCCTTCTGTTCTACATCAAAGTCTAAACCAGAGAATCGTACCATAGAGAAAAAAAACACGGAAAACCGTGTTTTTCCTTTTTTTCTTTCAACCTCTGAGAAAGCAAAAGATTTACATAGGGTTTAAAAAATCAACATTTCAATGAAAAGTTCCTTACGATGCCGGTCATGCCAGAAGAAATATCCTTCCTCTGAGCCACGATGGAAATGTCATTGTGGTGGTTTTTTAACCGTTGATTTTCACGCACGATTCCCGATAAAGCTGATTAGGAAAAGAAAACCAACGCTCTGGCGATACCGTGAGGCACTCCCCATCCACCAGAATCAATCGATCGTCTCCTTCGATGAAGGATTCACGCCACTTACCAAGGAAGAGGTGTATGGGAAACATGTTTGGTTAAAACAAGATTTTCTCTTCCCCAGCGGGTCCTACAAAGACCGCGGTGCCTCTGTTCTTGTTAGTAAAATGAAGGAACTTGGTCTGAAAAATGCTGTTGAAGATTCCTCGGGAAACGCGGGGGCTGCGATCGCAGCGTATTGCGCAAAAGCATCTATCACCAGTCATATTTATGTTCCTAAAAAAACCTCCGCTGGAAAGCTCCTTCAGATTCAACAATACGGGGCGAAGCTCCATCGAGTGCAAGGGAATCGAAAAGACGCAGCAGATGCAGCATGGCAACATGCTCAAACAACCTATTATGCGAGTCACTATTGGAACCCGTATTTTTTCCAGGGGACAAAAACCTGTGTCTTTGAAATCGTCGAACAACTCGGATGGACCCCCCCAGATGTCTTAATCGTTCCTGTCGGGAATGGTACGCTGTTGTATGGGTCGTATCTTGGGTTAAAGGAATTACAACAAGAGGGTATTATTGATAAGCTTCCAAGAATCATTGGGATTCAAGCGAAGAACTGCGCCCCATTAGCGGCTGCCTGGAAAAATAATAATATTATCAAACCAGTGACATCCTCAAAGGAAACAATCGCAGAAGGGATCGCTATTTCCAATCCTACCCGAGCAGAGGATATCCTCCATTCTGTGAGAGAAACATCTGGTGACATACTCACCGTAACAGAGAACGAAATTCTCAATGCCCTGTACTACATACGGAAAAAAGGATATTATATTGAACCGACATCGGCGGTCACCATCGCAGGTTTGAAAAAACTATCAATAAAAGAAAACGATTGTGTGGTTATCCCACTTACTGGTAATGGGCTGAAAACAAAACCGCGACATGATGAAACATAAACAATTGCCTGGACAATTAACTCCTCCATTCCCTATTTAACCCATTTTTTCTTCCATTGCGACTAGACAAAGTATTAAAAGCAAATATTGATACCAAACCACAAAAAACGGAGGCGTATAAATGGAGAAATCTGTCGAAGAATTCATGATAAAAGTAAGAGAAAAAAACCCCGGAGAGAAAGAGTTTCATCAAGCAGTACAAGAAGTCGTAGAAAGTCTCATGCCATTCATCCAAAAAAATCCCAAATATAAAAAAGCAAAGATACTAGAGCGAATGGTAGAACCTGAACGAATAATTATGTTTCGAGTACCCTGGTTAGACGATAAAGGCGATATTCAAATAAATCGAGGGTACAGAATTGAAATGAACAGCGCGATTGGGCCTTATAAAGGAGGACTCCGTTTTCACCCAAGCGTCACATTGAGCATTTTAAAATTCTTAGCATTTGAACAAGTGTTTAAAAATAGTTTAACCACACTGCCTATGGGCGGGGGAAAAGGAGGATCTGATTTTGATCCGAAAGGAAAAACAGACAATGAGGTTATGAAATTCTGTCAGTCATTCATGACCGAATTACAACGTCATATCGGACCAGATACTGATGTTCCTGCTGGAGACATTGGTGTCGGTGGGCGTGAAATTGGTTTTATGTTTGGGCAATACCGAAGACTACGGAATGAATTCACAGGAGTACTGACTGGGAAAGGATTGAATTGGGGTGGCAGTTTGATACGACCGGAAGCAACTGGGTATGGTGCTACGTATTTTGCCCTAGAAATGCTAAAGACGAAAGGGGAGTCATTTAAAGGAAAGACCTGTGTCGTCTCTGGGTCTGGGAATGTGGCACAATACACCGTTGAAAAAATTAACCAGCTCGGTGGAAAGGTCGTCACATTATCTGATTCCTCAGGGACCATCTATGATCCATCTGGTATTGATGATAAAAAACTCAGTTATATCATAGAATTGAAAAATGTCCAACGCGGACGTATCAAAGAATATGCAGATAAATACAAATGTGAATATGAAGCAGGTAAAACACCCTGGCATTTCCCCTGTGATTGTGCATTCCCATCAGCGACACAGAATGAAATCAGTAAACAAGATGCAAAAATCCTTGTTGATAACGGATGTATTCTTGTTGCAGAGGGGGCAAATATGCCGACAACACCAGAGGGAGTTGAGATTTTTATCGAAAATAAAATTCTCTATGGTCCAGGAAAAGCAGCAAATGCTGGTGGTGTCGCGACGAGTGGTCTAGAGATGTCACAGAACAGCGCACGTATCTCTTGGAGCAGAGAAGAAGTCGATAAAAAATTACAATGGATCATGGCTCAAATTCATAACTCTTGTGTTAAATACGGAAAAGAAGGCGACTTCGTTAATTATGTCAAAGGTGCCAATATCGCAGGATTTGTCAAAGTCGCAGATGCTATGATTGACCAGGGACTTATTTAAAATCATTCTTTTTTCTTTTTTTATTTTTTTCATACGATTAGAAAAAAAACCTAGGATTATCCATGAAGAGAAAACCTATTGTAATACGTAAAGGGACGGAGGATGATTTATCTGCTTTTTTTGAATTATACTGGATATCATCATTAGAGCATACTCATTATAGTGGTGTTCTTGATAGTCTGAAACCAAAGGAAAAATGTCAAGAGTATATCATCAACCGTCAACAGGAACTGATGAAAGACTCGGGTCAATTTTTTTTCGTTGCAGAAGATGCAAAAAATATCATCGGGATTATCACGGGTCATGTCGGGGAACGGGATGAAGCACGGGTATATCGGATTGAGCGTATAGGATATGTAGACGAGGTTTGTGTCCATCCGAATTATCGACATAGTGGTATCGGAAATCAGCTTCTAGAAACAATGCTTACACAACTCTATAAGGAAGACATTGACTTTGTTGGGGTTGGGGTCGCATTTAAAAATCCGGCGTTTCATTTCTATAAGTCCTATGGTTTTACACCTGAAGGCATGTGGCTTATTCAAAAAAAGAAAACTTTTCGAAAGAAAAATAAAGTAAAAAAATAACCATTAGGTTTTTTATTTATTCTAATGACACGAGTTTCATTTATTGAATGATGACCTTCCTAAAAATGGACATTTTTTTCTCTCAAAGATACATATGAAAATTATGATTATTTTATTGTAAAAAGAAGTTAATCGTGATAAAAGAGATGTTCAAAGAATTCTGCATGCTCATGGGCCTCTTTATAACACATCGCATGGCTTATCATCAAATCAAGTTCAGCATATTCATGAGCTAGAATCGATCGACGTCTCTCGATATTATCAAAAACGTTTTTTCGTATCCAAATTTCGTTTTCCGGTATTTTATAGCGCAGATGAACGGGGAGTTCATTTTGGGGTACCAAGCCATGTAATGCGATATAATCTCCCATCTCTTCATTACTTTTCACTACGACCTTGAAATATAACCAGGGCTCATGAGTCCAACAAGATTTGATGACTTCACGATAAAACACCTTTTCTTTTACTGCACCATGGTGTTCAGGGGGAATAACAGAAGAATCTTCGGATGGAGGAGAGTTCGATGTATCTTCCTCTTTTTTTTCCGTCTCTTTTGTTTCATCAGTCATATATTTTCTCCCTAGTATAGTGAGAATCTATCCTATCACGTTGACTCCAAAGAATTAATCTTAACAATTTTTCTTGAAAGAACGGCCATGTTGTTGTAGATATTGCTACATCCCTTTCTCAAAAAGAAGGTATCGCATATAACTTATATAAAAACATCCCACAAACTAGTAAAAATAGCATGTTTTTTCCACATATTATCCTTTTATCCTCATATTCCTAAATTATTTATATAGGATTACATTACATGGTGGGCGAAGAAGAGGCGTATGTACTATGCAAGCTAAACAGGAATTAAAACGAGAAAAAGGAACTACTGGAGTTTTTAGAAAAGAAAAAGAAGGTTTTAATCCATTTAAAATGGCTCAACAACAATTTGACAGAATAGCAGATCAACTTGATCTTGATGAACAAACACGAGATTTATTACGGAGTCCACTTCGAGAGTATAGTTTTTCAATCCCAATTCGAATGGACGATGGTAGAATTAAAGTATTTCGAGGTTTTCGTGTCCAACATAACGACGCGCGCGGTCCATGTAAAGGAGGAATCCGTTTCCATCCACAGGAAACACAGGATACGGTTCGTGCATTATCTATGTGGATGACCTGGAAATGTTCTGTCGCTGATATCCCTCTAGGTGGAGGAAAAGGCGGTATCATCTGTGATCCCCATAATCTTTCTGAAACTGAACAAGAGAAGCTTTGCAGGGGATGGGTACGACAAATCGCTCGCGACATCGGACCTGTCCGAGATGTCCCCGCACCTGATGTGATGACAAGCGGACAGCATATGCTATGGATTATGGATGAATATGAGACAATTATGGGTGGACAATACCCTGGTTTAATCACTGGAAAACCAGTCGAACTCGGTGGATCTCGTGGAAGAACAGAAGCAACAGGATATGGATTAATCTATATCCTTCGAGAACTGTTAAAAGAAATGAAAATGGATATTACGAAAACAACGACATCAATCCAAGGGTTTGGAAATGTCGCTCGCTATTCTGCTGAGTTATTTATTCAATATGGGGGCACTGTTGTCTCCGTATCTTGCTGGGATCAAGCAGAAAACCAAACCTATAGCTACTATAAAAAAACAGGGATCAAACTCGATGAACTCATAAAAATCACCGATCGTTTCGGCACCATTGATAAAAGACAAGCAGAGAAACTTGGCTATGAGGTTCGACCAGGTGATGATTGGTTAAAACAGGAAGTAGACATTCTTATTCCGGCAGCGCTTGAACATTCGATTACAGAAGAAAACGTCAACCAAATAAAACCACAGGTGAAAATCATTATCTGTGGCGCAAATGGACCAGTCACACCAGAAGCAGAGGATATCCTTGAGAAAAAAGGCGTCGTTGTTGTCCCTGATTTTCTCGCAAACGCGGGTGGTGTTGTCTGCAGTTATTTCGAGCAAGTTCAAAGTAACCAGAATTACTACTGGACAAAAGAAGAAGTCCTCGGCAAGCTTGACAATAAAATGACTGATGCATTTTATAAAGTATGGGAGTTATCAAAACGGAAGAAAATACGAGTGAGTGATGCTGCTTACATGATTGCGATTTCCCGTGTCGCTGAAGCATGTAAAATGCGAGGCTGGGTGTAAACAGCATATATGAACATCCGGTTCAACGACAAAGAAAATAAAATCATTAATTGCATCGAAGAAATCACCGGCATAACTCCATCCATAGTTAAGCAAAAGGAGCTTGAGAAAGAAACTTCGGTAGAACCACATTATATTAAAGAAATTCTACTCCTTTCGTCGTCATATCATTTTTTCCAATTAGAGGAAGAAGGCAGATTAAGTTATCTCTTAAAGGAATACGATGCATCATTTAGTCGAAAAACACCACCGAAAATTACTCATGTCGAAAATAGAGAAGATTGTCTCAAACTTTTAACTAATCAGTCATTTGATCTCGTTATTCTTTTCGACAAACTCAATGATATTGAAAGCTACGTTTTAGCAAAAAAAATCAAAGCGATAACCGATATTCCAATTGTAATTCTAGGGAATAATTTGATTGAGCTAATGAAAATACAGGAGAAAAATACAGAAAACATTTTTCGTAAAATCGTAACATGGAATGGTGATGGAAAAATCATTCTAACTATTATTCAACTCATCGAAGATTCAGTCAATATTCAAAAAGACCAACTCCTTGCCACCCATGGTCGATATGTATTATTAATCGAAGATTCGATTCAATATTATTCAACCTATCTTCTTTTACTCTACGATGAAATCCATGGTTTTCTTCAAAGTATGTTATCAGATTCTTTATCAGAAGAACAACGAATCCTTCGTCTCAGCACTAGACCAGTTCTTTTACATGCGCAGGATTTTGATTCCGCAGAAAATCTTTATCATACATATAAGGATAGAATCATTGGTATCATCACCGATAACAATCTTGATCATGAATCAAAAAAAACCTCCCAGGTTGGTGAGAAACTCGCTTATCTTGTTCAGAAAGACAAATCGAACATTCCGATTCTCATCCAATCGTCTGAACCTTACAATGGAGAACTTCCCCTAGGACCTCAACTACGATTTGTATTAAAAAAGGAAGTTACACTCGCGTTAATTATCAAAGATTTTATCAATGAATGCCTTGGTCCTCGAGAGATTATTCTTAAAGATACACATCAGAAAGAACTCCTTAGAATTAGAAATATGAGTGATTTAGAAAATGCTATCTTATCCACCGAGGATATTATTCTTACACAAACGAGAGATGAACATTTATTTTCATCATGGCTTCGCAATCGAGGCGAGTACGTCCTTGCAGATAAAATCCAGAAAGTTGAAACTGAAATCAGTAAGAGTGATGAACTACGAAAAAGACTTATCGACATACTTGAGGAATATAAATATTCACAAACCCAGTCTTTAGTAACGCCATTTGAACGAACAACTCTCTCCTCACATCTTGAGATCAACCGTATAGGCAAAGGAGCATTAGGCGGAAAAGCACGGGGGCTTTCGTTCCTTGCAAAACTTGTGTCAAAATATATATCAGATGACATGTTCTCAGCACTTCGTATTACTATCCCTCGGACACTTGTTATTTCTACAGATATCTTTGATACATTTTTAATACAAAATTCCTTACCAAGTGAGGAAATTTTTTCTCTCCCTGATGAGAGGATTGCTCTTAAATTCATGTCCGGAAGTCTTCCTGCGACAGTACTAGGTGATCTCCGAACCTTTATTCATAACACCCGAAAACCATTAGTAGTGCGGTCATCAGGAGTATTGGAGGATTCTCTGTTACAATCCTTTGCTGGTATCTATGATTCTATCTTGTTACCAAACGAGTCATGGGAAACAGATTTTCGGTTCCAAGATGTATGCAACGCGGTTAAATACGTATACGCTTCAACTTTCTTTGAAAAAGCACGGACCTATATCAAATCAACACCGAAAAACATTGGTGACGAGAAAATGGCAGTGATTATCCAAGAAGTGGTTGGAGAAAAACACGAAACGTTTTTTTACCCCACCATCTCCGGGGTAGCAAAATCATATAATTATTATCCATCAAGTGGTTGCAAACAGGAAGATGGGATCGTCTATCTTGCACTTGGTTTGGGAAAAGCTATTGTTGATGGAGGGAGTACATTTGGGTTTTGCCCAGAAAACCCAACAGTCCCACTATTTGGAACTCCAAAGGATTTCATGCGATACTCACAAAGAAAATTCTATGCGTTAAACCTTAAATCTGTCTATCGGATCGTCGAGCGGAATGAAGAAACATCATATAGTATTCTTGAAATCAACGACGCTCAACGACATGGGATTCTTGAGAAGATAGCATCAACATATGTTCGCCAAGATGATAGTCTCTACCCAGGAATCTATGAGGGAGGATCATTGATTATCGATTTCGGCCCTATTACTCAATACGAAGCGATACCATTAGCCAAAGCATTGAAATTATTATTACGGATAAGTGAAATAACCCTTGGATATCCTGTTGAGATAGAATTTGCAGTGAACCTTTCTCGAACAGACTCCGAAAAATCTGAATTAGTTATTCTACAAATCCGTAGTATGGTTCCACCAGGAAAAACAAGTGATATTGATATCGGTGAATTCAATGAAAATATCGATCTTTGTTATAGTGAAAACGCTTTAGGAAACGGAATTTTTGATACTATCCAGGATATTATTTTTGTAAAACCTTCCTTTGATATGTCACATTCTGTTGAAGTCGTAGATCAGATTCGTTCTTTGAACCTAAAATTAATGGAAGAAAAACGACCGTATCTACTTATCGGGCCTGGTCGTTGGGGCTCAGCTGATCACTGGTTAGGAATTCCAGTGATATGGAGTGATATCGCAGGTGTGAAAGTAATTATTGAGACTCCGTTTAAAGAACGGGCGATCGACCCATCGCAAGGATCACATTTCTTCCATGATCTTATCTCATCCCAAGTAGGTTATATTATAACAAAAGAGGATAAAGGAGATATCAAGATGGAATGGCTTAACTCGCTCCCACTTATTGAAGAAAAATCAGACATAAAACATGTACGATTACCGGAACCCGTTGAAGTACGAATTGATGGAAAGAAAGGAAAGGCAGTGATTCGGGTAAGGAAAAGTAATAAATAACAGGAATAAATTCAGTCCCATCTTGCGGATGGGATTGTACCACATGACAATGGAGACAACAATGGCAGATAAAACGGATTTCACGAAATATCAAAAAAAGGATGACCAGAGTACCGCAGGTGTAGCACAGAATGGAACGATGATTCATGAATTAAAGGAACGAGTGAAAGAACTCAATTGTTTCTACCGCATTACAAAAATAATACGAAACAGTAAATTATCTATTGATGAAGCATTACAAGAAATTGTAAAAGTCATACCCCCTGCATGGCAATATCCTGAGATTACATGTGTCCGCATCTATCTGGAAGGAAGAGAATTTAAAACAGATAATTTTCAACAAACTGAATGGAAACTCGACAGCCATATTGTTGTTGATGAGAAAAAAATTGGTGTCTTAGAAGTGTTCTATCTCGAAGAACAACCTCAAGCTAATGAAGGACCCTTTCTCACGGAAGAACGTAAGTTGATTGACGCAATTTCTGATTTATTAGGTAAGTTTATTGAAGAACGACGAATAAAAGAAGAACTCGAACGCCAAAGGCAGAAACTCGACTATGTCGAAAAAATGATGAAAGCTGAAGGAGAAACAACACTAAGATTTCGATCACAGGAGAAGAAGCAGGATTGGGAAGTCATCCTAGATCTTTTAGCAAAAACAGACCCACGGACATTACTTCGATTAACCAGAAAAATGGCATATCATCTCTATCGGATGGAGAATGAAAAAATTACAAATCTTTTAAATAAAATATCACCTGTCGATAATGATTCTGCAGCTATCAACTGGCGTAATGTCAATACACCAAATCAACGAGAGGAACTGAACACCTTTTTAACTATTCAAAAACAAGTCTTTGAAATCGCAAAAGACAGCATCCCTGCAGATGTAATTTCAACATTGTTTGCTAATTGGATGAAACAAGATAAAGCCCGTCCCTTACTATTGATGTCACAAAAAACAGGGATTCCTCTTGTCGAAATTACTGCTGAATTGAACAGGTTTTTTGATCAGGAAGACGTAGAGAGCTCGATTTCACCAGAAGATAAAATGAGTATTAAAACCGCGTTGATTCGAAGGTTTTTTGCAGAACGATTAGAATACGTAAATGTAGCAAAGACAGCATTCGAACTAAAAGATTTTGTCGGTATCGCTGACCATATCGTTGGTCCTGCACAAGGCTCAGGAAAGCTTGGGGGAAAAGCATCAGGTGTTCTTCTCGCAGAAAAACTCATCAAAGAAGAGATGAAAAAAAATCCTGTGCTTAAAAATATCTCCTTCCCGACGAGCTGGTATATCACCTCAGATACAATACTTTCATTTATCCATTACAATGACCTAGATGAAGTTTCCCATGTAAAATATCTTGACCCCTTGGAAATCAGACAAGAACAATCATTTTTAGAACATATTTTTAAAAACTCTACCTTTCCATTTGAAATAGTCGAAGGATTGAGGAAAATTGTTCGGGATTTTAAAGATAAACCAGTAATTGTTCGATCATCAAGTCTCCTTGAAGATAATTTCGGATATGCGTTCTCAGGGAAATATAAAAGCTTATTTGTTCCTAATAAAGGAGGTACAGAGGAGGAGCGACTCAAATCATTGATAAATGCGATTACAGAAGTATACGCCTCAACTTTCAGCCCAGACCCGATTGAATATCGCCGTGAACGAGGATTACTCGATTTCAACGAGGAAATGGGTATTTTAATTCAGGAAGTCGTTGGGTCACAAGTCGGACCTTATTTCATGCCCACCTTTGCAGGGGTTGCATTTAGCAGAAATGAGTTCCGATGGTCACCACGCATCACTCGAGAAGATGGTATGATTCGTATAGTACCAGGACTTGGTACCCGAGCTGTTGATCGCGTAAGCAACGATTATCCTATTCTGATATCTCCAAAACGACCGAATCTTTTGGTAAACACTTTAGTAGAAGAACGTGTGAAATATTCACCACGATTCATGGACGTAATCAACACTGAGACAGGGATGATTGAAACCGTTGATGCAGTCCAAGTATTTAAAAAATATTTTGATGAATTACCAAAGATAACAGATATCGTCTCAATCCATGATCATGGACGATTGACAAATGCATCAAAAATTTTAATGGATCCAGAAAACGCTGATATTGTCATTACATTCCAACATCTCTTTGAAAAAACAGATTTTCTTGAAAAGATAAAACAAATCCTCAGCCTCCTTGAAGAGAAAATAGGGGTCCCGGTTGATGTCGAATTTGCTTCAAGTGGGAATCAACTCTATATCCTCCAATGTCGCCCACAGAGTCAGTCACAAGGCATTGAACGTAAACCAGTTCCCAAGGACATCCAAGAAGAGCGGAAGATATTCTTTACAAAAAAATACGTCACAACCGGCAATATCGACAATATCGAATACATAGTCTATGTTGTGCCAGAGGAATATACCAATCTTTCGAAAAGAGAACAAATGCTAAAGGTTGCGAAAATAATCAGTGAATTAAACGTAAAACTTCCTAGACGAAAATTTATCCTTATTGGTCCTGGTCGTTGGGGGAGTAAAGGAGACATAAAACTCGGTGTTCCTGTTCGATATGGTGATATTAATAACTGTTCGCTTATGGTTGAAATCGCAAAGGAAAAAGGAGGTTATACTCCCGAACTGTCCTTTGGAACACATTTTTTCCAAGATCTTGTTGAATCGAATATCAGATACTTACCCTTATATCCTGACCAAGAGGATAATTTATTCAACGAGCAAATTTTATTAGATATGGATAATAAGCTATCAAAGATATTACAGGGATATAAGAATTTTGAACATGTGGTAAAAGTCATTAGCATATCCGATATTCTCCCTGGCGGAACGCTCTCAGTAATCATGGATGGAGAGGCTAATGAGGCACTCGCCTATCTCAGACCATCAGATCATCTTACCTGGCGGACAATGAAGATCGAAGAAATCACCCAGGCTCTTGATCCTGATCTTTATGGAATCCAGGGGATGTATCTAATTGGGAGCACAAAAGATGGTAGTGCTGGTCCAACAAGTGATATTGACCTTCTGGTACATTTCAACGGTACAGAGGAACAGAAAGATAAACTCATGGCATGGTTCGATGAATGGGGTAAAAAACTTGCTATAGAGAATAAAGAAAGAACCGGGTTAGTAACTGATGCTTTACTGGATGTGCATATCATTACAGATGAGGATATCAAAAAGAAAAGCTCTTGGGCTTCGCATATCACTTCGCCGTATCAAACGGTTCGAAAATTAGCCCTTAAAAAGGATCATTAGGATACAACAACAAGTTCCCTTGTCGCATCATTTAAATGTCTCGTATCAAATCGAACGACAGCAAGCTCAGGTCCATGATGAGCTGCGCTAAATGAATATGTACCATCCACTTTTTGCTTCCAGCACCCGGTAATTTGAGCGGATTCATGGACGTGACCATGTAAAGTCAACAATGGTTGATGAAGAGCAATGAAACGCTGGATTGCGATACTTCCGACATGAACATCAATCGGGGCATGGTCAACTTTTTTCCCATGGAGATCTGCACGATCAAGACAGGAATGATAGGGTGGTGAATGAAACAGATATATGGTTTTTCTTGCTGGACTTTGTTTCGAGAGTATTTCGAGATCGTCAGCTATTGTTGTATATTGTATTTCATCGAGCGGAACATCAACCGTTCGTTTCCCTTGATTCGGTGGAACAGCTCCAACATCAACATATTGAGATATGTCATAACGCTCCCAATCCTTAAGTTGAAATGGGGTCGGAGGAACAAATGAATATCCCGCGATGTAATGTTTTTTGTAGGATATTGTTTTTTGATGAATATAATCTAAGAATCCTACCTTATCTGCATTCATAAAAAGATGTTCGTACATTCGTGGATCATCATTGCCCATAATTACAAAAAAACGTATTTTTTTATTACAGTCATTCCGAATATTTTTTATCTCAGAAAAGAAAGTAGTTTCTAAAAATTTTTTCATTGTTGTATGTTTTACAAGATGAAGAGGAAGGATATCTCCTCCAACAAAAACTGCGTCAGGCTTTTCTTGAGAGATAATCTGAAAAAGATGTTGGAATCGTGGGATGCTCCCATGGATATCAGACACAAAGATGCCTTTCACTATTTCACCAGAGTGTGATCTGTTACACGAGCCATCGGTTTATTCTTAATAAATATTAGCTCACGATGAACTAAATCATAAACTATTAAAATTATACCTGATTACAGTTATCACAAAAGAGTGAAACATTAGTGGGGGTCCTTATGTATCCAATCGTTGAAAAAAAGGTGTTATCTGAGAATGTCAAGCTCTTGAAGATAAACGCTCCGATGGTTGCCAAAAAAGCGTTGCCCGGTCAATTTATCATTTTACGGATCGATGAAAAAGGCGAACGGATTCCCTTAACTATCGCTGATTCAGATCCAAAAAAAGGAACGGTTAGTATCATTTTTCTCGAGGTCGGAAAAACAACCAGACAACTGGGTCAACTGAACGTTGGGGATTCCTTGGAAAATTTTGCAGGTCCCCTGGGGATGCCCTCTGAGGTTAAAAAATATGGAACCGTGGTCTGCGTTGGAGGAGGCGTTGGTATCGCACCTCTTTTCCCCATTGTGAAAGCATTAAAGGAAGCAGGGAACCGTGTCATCTCTATTCTTGGAGCGAAAACCGCTGATTTATTGTTATTAGAAAAAGAGATCCACACGTTTAGCGATGAGTTTTATATCGCAACTGATGATGGATCGAAAGGCCATAAAGGGTTCGTCAGTGACGTCCTCCAACAAGTTATAGAGAAACACAAGGTCGATATGGTGATGTCGATTGGTCCTATCATCATGATGAAGGTTGTCTCTAATCTGACAAAAAAATACAATATTAAGACTCTGGTGAGTCTGAACCCGATTATGGTTGACGGGACCGGTATGTGCGGCGGATGTCGCGTCTCTGTGGACGGAAAAACAAAATTTGCGTGTGTTGATGGTCCTGAGTTTGATGGTCATAAGGTGGATTATGACAATCTGATGTTACGAAATCGTCGTTTTGTCCATGCGGAAGGAGAAGCATGTAAACTGGCAGGTGTCTCATGAGCATACGAAGAACAAAACCAGAGATGCCAGAGCAATCACCAAGGGAACGTATTAAAAATTTTCAGGAAGTCCCGTTCGGGTACGGTAAAGAGATAGCGATATTAGAAGCAAATCGCTGCCTGCAGTGCAAAAATAAACCCTGTATGAAAGGATGCCCTGTAGAGATTGATATCCCTGGATTTGTCGCCTGTATCGCGAAAGGTGATTTCGAGAAAGCTGCAGAGGTCATTCGAGCAAAAAACAATCTACCTGCAATTACAGGACGTGTCTGTCCTTATGAAAAACAATGTGAGGGTGAGTGTACATTAAAAAAACTTGGGGAACCACTTGGGATTGGACGTCTCGAGCGTTTTATTGCTGATTTTGAGCGAGTAAAAGGAGCGAAAATCCCAAAAAAACCAGATTCAACCGGGAAACATATCGCTGTTGTGGGTGCAGGCCCTGCAGGGTTGACTTGCGCAGGTGATCTTGCTCGTATGGGACATGCTGTCACGGTTTTTGAAGCATTACATGACCCAGGTGGTGTGTTGATGTACGGGATCCCTGAGTTTCGTCTTCCAAAAGAAATTGTAAAGTCTGAAGTGAACTATGTGAAAAGTCTTGGGGTTGAAATCATCTATGATATTGTTGTGGGAAAAACCATTACAGTCCCTGAACTCATGGATAAGTACGACGCGGTGTTCATCGGCACTGGAGCAGGTCTCCCAAAGTGGTTAAATGTTCCTGGAGAGAACCTCGACGGAGTCTATTCAGCCAATGAATTCCTCACCCGGGTGAATATGATGAAGGCGTATCGTTTTCCTGAATATGATACTCCAGTAAAGGTTGGCAAGACGGTCGTAACATTTGGTGCAGGAAATGTTGCAATGGATTGCGCCAGAACAGCCTTACGTTTGAAAGCAGAAAAATCCTATATTTTTTATCGCAGAACTGATGCGGAAATGCCTGCTCGTGAAGAGGAAGTCGAACATGCGAGGCAGGAAGGGGTTATTTTTAAGTTATTGACTGCTCCGATTCGATTTATTGGAGATGAGAAAGGAATACTAAAAGAAGTTGAATATTTAAAAATGGAGTTAGGAGAGCCTGACGAGTCGGGCAGGAGACGACCCGTCCCCATTCCCGGCTCTGAGGAAAAATTAGCGATCGACACCGCACTGGTCGCCATCGGCCAAAGCCCGAACCCGCTGATTCCCCAGACGATGAAGGAACTGAAAATAGGTAAGCATGGCAACATCATCACTGATGAGGAAGGCCGCACATCAGTCCCAAAAATCTTTGCTGGTGGCGACATCGCTACTGGCGCGGCAACGGTTATTCTTGCAATGGGGGCAGGAAAACGAGCCGCACGAGCCATCGATTCATTTTTGAAGAAAAAAACATAGGGTGTTTTTTTTT